>Ga0209060_10000066_pt1 | contig 278937 bp, 244 predicted proteins | sample Coa_R1_8_FD_187155 | JGI IMG/M metagenome (GOLD analysis project Ga0209060, IMG submission 187155) | Surface soil microbial communities from Centralia Pennsylvania, which are recovering from an underground coalmine fire - Coalmine... | ecosystem: Environmental > Terrestrial > Soil >... | reverse complement strand
GCGGCTGGCAGCGGTTCGTACAGCGGCGCTGAAGATGCTGACTTAAGAAGGCGTCGCCGCGATCATTACACCTTCGCGCGATGGCGGTAAGGGCGGCGGCACGGGGATCATCTTCGACGACAACGGGGCTAACCTCGTGCGTGGCGCGCAGGTGAAGGAGACTGCGGTCACGATTCCGAACGCCGTGATGATGATCGAGCACTACAACCGGCTGGGTCGGCTGTTGCAGAACCATGTGCCGGTGACGCTTGAGGTGAACATCGAAACGAAGTTCACGGGCGATCACGAGCATGGCTTCGATACCGTTGCCGAAATTCCTGGCACCGATCCGAAGCTGAAGGACCAGGTGGTTATGGTTGGCGGGCATCTGGATAGCTGGATCTCCGGCACGGGCGCGACGGACAATGGCGCGGGTTCCGTGGTGGCGATGGAGGCTGTGCGCATCCTGAAGGCGCTTGGCGTGAAGCCGCGTCGCACGATCCGGATCGCGTTGTGGTCAGGCGAGGAACAGGGCCTGTACGGTTCGCAGGGCTATGTGAAGCAACACTTCGGCACGTTTGCAGAGCCAGAGCATCCTGAACCGGCCAGCGTTCCGGGCTTCATGCGCCAGCGCGGCAAGCTGACGACGACCCGGGAGTGGGAGACGTTGGACGGGTACTTCAACCTAGACAACGGCACGGGTATGGTTCGTGGCGTGTACACGCAGGAGAACACGGCGATCGCTCCGATCTTCCGGCAGTGGATTGCACCGCTGAAGGACCTGGGCGTGACGACAATCTCGCTTCGCAACACGGGTGGCACGGACCACCTGTCGTACGATGCGGTTGGCTTGCCCGGCTTCCAGTTCATTCAGGACCCGATGGACTACGAAACGCGCACGCACCACTCGAACATGGACACGTACGACCGGCTGCATCCTTACGACCTGGAGCAGGCTGCGGTGGTCGAGGCGATCTTCCTCTACAACACGAGCGAGCGCGAGGCGATGCTGCCACGCAAGCCATTCCCGCATCCTGAGAAGGAAAGGGAGATGACGGCTCCGATTCCGGGGATCTATCCGGGCGCGGTTGCCAAGCCGGACAGCAAGTAGCTAAGCCCTGGTACCAACTCTTTCTCGGGTTGGTACCAAAGTCTTCTTATTGAAGGACTTAATGGTGTAATGCTTCGTTCAGAAGTAGAAAGGCCCCGGAATGGTTTCCGGGGCCTTTCATTTGTTCGCTATATCTATTGTATCGATTCGAGTGGAGTTGATCGGCACGTGATTCGTGGGGATTGGCGCGGGGATTCGCGTATTTGGGCTTGACAGGGATCGGTTGCGGAAATTGATAGCGGTTGGCCAATGAAGTGGCCTTTGGCTAAGTTAGCAGCCAGCTTTTCGATGCTCCCTATTGAAGCATCATTTGCGGAAACACCAGAAAATACGAACCTTAGGTATATATTTGAGCGGATGTAAATGGACGCGCCGGGAGGCGGATGTGCGAGTTTTTCTGCGAGTAGCGGCGTGGGTTGTGTTGGGTTGGAGCACAGGACAGGTTCTTGCGGGGTAGCGTGCGCCGGACCGGTATGAAGCATTACGCGACGGGAAGCTGACGTTCTGGGTTTCGAGCAGACGGCCCTTTGACGGCGACGGCCTTGTCGCAGAGTTGAAGAAAGACTATCCGAAGCTGCAGGTCCAATGGCAGGCGTTTCCGCCGGACGCACTCCTGCCTGCTATCGAGACAGCGCGGCAAAATGGGACTCTACCCGATGCCGTCTTCGCAGATAACGCTGCACAGGAACGCCCGTTGATGAGTTCGGGGCGAATGAGGGAGATGGCTGGCCGGCCGCGGCGCGGGGACAGAGGCTGGTGGATGGTCTTGAAAGATGCTCCTGATGGAAAGGTTGGGGAGGCTTTTCTGGTGTGGCTGGAGCAGTCTCCAGAGTGGAAGGCTGGGTTGCCGGCGACCCGACTCCTGACGCCTGCCGATGAAGCGGCGGTTCAGGCGGTCGCTAAAGAAGTGATGGAGGCGTTTGGTTCGTTTCCTGTGCGACCTCCTCAAGACGCGCTGGATACCGCGGTTTCGACATTTGCATGGAATTGGGTCCGTCTGAATCAGATGCGGGAGGGCGGGAAACAGAGCTATACCTCGCAGATCGAGAAGGTGGGTGGCAATGAACGGCTGGCATACGTTTTGGCATCCACTCTGGAGCAGGGGGAAGATTCTTTTGGGGTCCTCCACTCTTTTATGGTCTTGCGGAAAGAGAGCGCTCGCTGGAAGGTGCTCCTGCTGGTGCCGGAAGGGCCATTGCCGACGATCGAACAGATGTTTGCCACAATCGATTCGATCGGCCTGAAACGGGACGCTCCAAAGGGAGGCTCGAGTGTCACACTGCTGGTTCCCGGTAATGGCGAGCGCGTGACGCGCTTTCCCAAGACGGAGATCGCATTTGAGCAAGAGGGCGATCCCGCTGAGTTGTATGGAGTTGAGTCGCAGTACTTCGATCCTGGACGGAAGATGTGGTCGCCATCGCTGATGTATTGGGTACCGGCTAAAGACGGTGCTCGAATGACTCGCATGGCGGCGCCTTTTGGGGTGGGCCAGCAGCCACATCGGTGGCGGGTGTGGAGCGTGAACAAGGCTGGTGTGGTGACGCTGAGCGAGTGGCGGACGATCGATTTCATCAACTAGCGCACTGGGGCCGATGCGTGTAGCGCCGCGTAAGCCATGAGCTAAAGTGAGTCGCGCTAATTTTTGTTTGGGACGAAACGATATCGTCACAACTTATTCATAAAAGTCGACTACTCCTTGGGATGGCCCGGATGCGGCCTCACACTAAAGGAGATGTCAATGCAGAAACTTATTGCGAGTTCTTTGGCCACGCTGCTGGTGGCTGGACAGATTGCGGGGCCGGCTGTCGCGAATGCGCAAGCCAACTCCCGAGCGACTGCCACGCCGATCAAACATCTTGTGGTGATCTTTCAGGAGAACGTCTCCTTCGATCACTACTTTGGCACTTATCCTGTTGCGTTGAATCCTCCGGGCGAGCCGAAGTTCAAGGCGGCTGCGGGGACGCCGTCGGTGAATGGTTATACGGATGCACTGCTGTACAACAATCCGAACTTTTTGAATAAGGCGCTGAATGGAGCCGGGGCATCCAATCCGTTCCGTCTGGATCGGTCGGAGGCCGCAACGGCGGATCAGGACCACGACTATACGCCGGAACAGCAGGCGTTCCATGGCGGCTTGATGGATGGATTTCCGAAGTACACGGGAACGCCCGGACCTCCGCCGAACGGGCAGACCACCAATGGTTTGGTGATGGGCTACTATGACGGCAATACGGTGACTGCGCTCTGGAACTATGCGCAGCAGTATGCGATGAGCGACAACTCCTATGACACGAACTTCGGGCCTTCGACGCCCGGCGCGATCAACCTGATCTCGGGACAGACGGGCGGGATTGTTGATTCGATCAGCGCGGGTGACTCGGTTGTTCCGGATGGAAACGGCGGACAGACACTGATCAGCGATGCGGACCCGATCGGCGATGTGTGCTCTGGCACAGGGACGGTGCAGTTCGGCGGCCAGAACATTGGCGATCTGCTGAATGCTAAGGGCGTAACGTGGGGCTTCTTCTCCGGCGGGTTCGACCTGACGGTTACGAATTCCAATGGATCGACGGGCTGCAGCCGTTCGACGACCTCGGCGGTCACGCTGACGAAGAAGGCCGACTACATTCCTCATCATCAGCCGTTCCAGTACTACGCTTCGACAGCGAACCCGAAGCACACGCGGCCATCGTCGGTGAAGATGATCGGCTTTGATGATGCGGCGAACCACCAGTACGACATCAATGATTTCTATGCTGCCGTGAACGCGGGCAATCTTCCTTCGGTCAGTTTTCTGAAAGCTCCTGGGTATCAGGATGGCCATGCCGGCTATTCGGATCCGCTGGATGAGCAGACGTTCGTCGTGCACGTGATCAACCTGCTGCAGCAGTCGAAGGACTGGGACAAGACAGCGGTCGTGATTGCGTATGACGACTCGGACGGTTGGTACGATCACCAGATGAGTCCGATTGTGAACCAGTCGACGACGGCTGCGGATGCGTTGGTTGCGACGGGTTCGTGCGGAGACGGCTCGACGGCGTTGTCGTCGATCACTTCGCTGCATGCGCAGGGGCGCTGCGGGTATGGTCCTCGGCTGCCACTGCTGGTGATCTCGCCGTATGCGAAGCAGAACTTCGTTGACCACACAATCACGGATCAGAGCTCAATTCTTCGGTTCGTTGAAGACAACTGGGTCGATAGCCAGCGGATCGATGGTTCGTTCGACAGCCGTGCGGGAACGCTGCTGAATATGTTCGACTTCAAGAATCCGCAGGGCGGGACCTTCTTGCTAAACGAAAATACGGGTCGTCCTGTGAACCAGTAGTTGTTGCGTAGAAGATAGGATTTGATCGGAACGAAGGGTGCCGGAGAGATGTTGTCTCCGCACCCTCGTTCCTTTGTTTGTGTGTAATGAGAGAGGCGAACGGGTTGATTTCTCGAAGAAGGTTTTTGCGGCGCGCTGGAGTTCTGGCGACTGGGTTGTCATTTGAGAAGGCTGCGGTAGCGAGCGGGATGGTGCCCCCATCGATGGCACTCGATCCGAATAAGCTGACGCCGTATGTGGATGCGCTGCCGATTCCCGCAGTGGTGAAGAGCAGCGGAGTGCGGCCGGATCCGGATGATGCGAAGAAAGAGCTTCCGTTCTATCGCGTGGCGATGCAGGAGATTCATCAGAAGGTGCATCGCGATCTTCCTGCTACGCGGATGTGGGGGTTCAACGGCTCGTCGCCCGGGCCGATATTTGAGACGAAGAGTGGGCAGGGCCTGGTGGTGGAGTGGGCGAATGAGCTTCCGGTGAAGCACTTTTTGCCGATTGACCATACATTGCATGGCGCCGAGGCAGACAAGCCTGAGGTGCGCTGCGTGGTTCATGTCCATGGGGGGCGGACGCCGGCAGCGAGTGATGGGTATCCGGAAGACTGGGTGGTGCCGGGGAAGTCGCTTGTGTATCACTATCCGAACAAGCAGGATGGTGCGCTGCTGTTTTATCACGACCATACGATGGGGATTAATCGGCTGAACATCTATGCGGGACTGCAAGGCCTGTTTGTAGTTCGCGATGAGACGGAAGACAAGCTGAATCTGCCGAAAGGAAAGTATGAGATTCCACTGATGCTGTTCGACCGATTTCTACGGTCAGATGGGCAGCTGGAGTATCCGGTGTCGGGAGATCCAAAGTCGCCGTGGGTGCCGGAGGTGTACAGCAATGTAATGCTGGCCAATGGGAAGCTCTCGCCTTATCTGGATGTGGAGCCGCGGAAATATCGTTTTCGCGTGATGAATGGGTCGAATGCGCGGTTCTTCCGGCTCTCGTTTGGCAATCTGTTGGAGATGCATCTGATTGGGGGCGACCAGGGATTGCTGGGTGCTCCGGTGAAGATGAAGCGGGCGCTGGTGGCTCCGGCAGAGCGGGCGGATATCGTGTTCGACTTCAGCGCGCATGCCGGGGAGAAGATTGTGCTGAAGAGCGACAGCTTCGACATCATGCAGTTCCGCGTGGCGGCGTCGGGGTCGGGGGATACCAGCTCGTTGCCACCGGTGCTGCGGACGATAGAGCGGATTCCAGAGAGCAGGGCGGTGAAGACGCGGCGGTTGACGCTGGACGAGACGATGGATAAGGTGCAGCAGTCGATGGGGATGATGCTGAACAATACTCCGTGGCATATGCCGGTGACAGAGAAGCCGGTGATCGACACGACTGAGATATGGGAGCTTGTGAATCTGACGGAGGATTCGCATCCGATCCATCTGCACCTGGTGAAGTTTCAGCTGCTGGATCGGCGGAGCTTTGATGTGTTTCAGTTTCAAGATACAGGCGAGCTGCGTTATAGCGGGGCTGCGATACCAGCCGCTCCCGAAGAGGCGGGGTGGAAGGACACGGTGCGTTGCGATAAGGGCCAGGTGACGCGAATTATTGTTCCGTTTGAAGGTTACACGGGGCGGTACGTGTGGCACTGCCACCTTCTGGAGCACGAGGACAACGAGATGATGCGGCCGTTTGAGGTGGTGGCGGCAGGTGCCTAGGTTTTGACCGACTGCTCACTGTGGGAGAGCGAAGGCGACATAGACTCCGCCGATGGGGCCTCTTGGGTTCATCGTGCTGCCACCAGTTGCGATGACGACGTGCTGGCGGCCGTTGACCTCGTAGGTGGCTGGGGTTGCGTTGGCCGCGAAGGGGAGGGTGGTCTCCCATAACAGCTTGCCGGTAGTTTTGTCGAAGGCTCGGAATTTCTTGTCGAAGTTGGTGGCGCCGATGAAGAGCAGGCCCCCTGCTGTGACGATGGGACCACCGTAGTTCTCGCTGCCAGTGTCGGGCATGCCTTTTGCGACCAGCTCCGGGTACTGGCCCAAGGCGATGCGCCATAGATATTTGCCGGTATTCAGGTCGAGTGCGTTCAGCGTGCCCCATGGAGTTGCGACGGCTGGGTAGCCATCGGGATCCAGAAATCTGCGGTAGCCGGTCATCGAGTATTGCGCTGCGGATGGATCTGTTTCGTCGGTCGTCTTTGCTTCCGCGTTGAGTGGGCGGAGAAAGCGCATCAGGTCATCGAGGTCATGTTGTGAGAGCTTGGTCATGGGCGGCATGCGTCCTTTGCCGTTGTGAATCAGTGCGAGAATCTGTGCGTCGGTGTATCGGTCTCCTACGCCTATCAGCGCTGGGAATGAGGGTGCGATGCCTTCGCGGTTGTCGCCGTGGCAGATCGCGCAGTTGGCCTCATAGATATGCGCTCCCGGCATAAGTGCAGCGCTGCTTTCAGGTGAAGGAGAAGATGCTTTGGCTGAGGCGGCTTGTTCTTCGCTGGCGTTAGTAGGCGCGAGATCTTTCTCCGTCTGGAGATATTCGAGCAGGGCGTTGAGCTTTGCGCCTTGGAGGTTGGGCGAGGCTGGCATGCGCCCCTTGCCATCGTGGATGACGGCTGTGATCTGTTCGGTGGTGAGCTTATGGGTGATGTTCAGCAGCGAAGGAAACTCAGTTGTGCCGGCGCGATGTTCGCCGTGGCAGATGCTGCATTGGGCGAGGTACGTTGTGCGGCCTGGCGAGTCTCCACTATGGACCGCGAGCGCACCGATGGAGGCGTAGTTGTTCGCGTTGATGTAGAGGATGTGCGTCGCGGGATCGACTGCGGGGCCGCCCCATTCTCCGCCGCCTTCAAAGCTAGGTGAGACGAGCGTATCTTTGCCAACGCTGAGCGGAACGAACTGACCGTCGTTGCGCATCTCATGGAAGCGCTTGACGGCCCACTCGTGCGCTTCGGGTGTGCGTGTTGTAAGGGTGTCTTCGGTGAGAGTTTGGCGCGCGAAGGGCTCGGGCTTGAGAGGATGAGACTGATGCGTTGCGGCTACCTCTCCGGGCGTCGTGCTGCCTGGGTACGAGCGGTCTTCGATGGGGAAGAGCGGATCGCCGGTGACGCGGTTGAAGACATAAAGGTCTCCCTGCTTTGTAGTTTGAGCTACGGCAGGGATCTCTTTTCCGTTGCGACGGACGGAGACGAGGATGGGAGCGGCGGGAAAATCTCTGTCCCAGATGTCGTGATGCACGCCTTGAAAGTGCCAGAGCCGCTTTCCGGTTGTTGCGTCGAGGGCGATCAGCGAATCGGCGAACAGGTCGTCGCCGACTCTCGTAGCGCCGTAGAAATCGGGTGCCGCGGAGCCGGTGGGGACAAAGACGATGCCGCGTTGCTGATCGACCGCCATGCCGGCCCAGTTGTTGGCTGCGCCGCTGGTCTTCCAGGCATCTTTGGGCCACGTGTCGTAGCCGAACTCGCCGGGGTGGGGAATGGTGTGAAACGACCAGCGGAGAGCGCCGGTGCGGACGTCGTAGGCGCGGATGTCGCCGGGCGGTGCGGGGAGGGTTTCGGGATTGCGTCCGCCGACGATAAGGAGATCCTTGTACAACACTCCGGGGCTTGTGAGCGCGACGGATTGAACAGCTGGATCGCGGCCCAAGTCTTCGCGCAGGTCGATCCTTCCGTTCTTGCCGAAGGTCGTGATGACTTTGCCGGTCGCCGGATCGAGGGCGTAGACGAAGTTCATCACTCCGGCGAGAAGGCGTTTCTCTTTACCGTCGGTCCAATACGTCAGTCCGCGGTCGGGGCCGGTCCCATTGATCCCGGAGCTGAACTTCCAGAGAAGTTTTCCGCTCGCGCCATCAAGGGCAATGATCTCCTGTCTGGGCGTAATGCCGTAGAGGACACCATCGATAACGAGAGGCGTTGTCTCGAGTCCACCCTCTTCACCAGTGTCAAACTTCCATGCGACTTCGAGCTTGGCAACGTTGGAACGGTTGATCTGCTTGAGATTTGAATAGTGCGAGTTGCCGGAGTTGCCGCCGATCATGGGCCAGTTGGCGGGGGTGCGTTCTGAATCCTGTCCCGCCACAAAGACCGCGGAAGTCAAAGCATAGAGCCCGACAGAGACTGCAAATACGAGACGCTTCATCCTCAATATCCTGGTTAGCCGTAACGAACCTTACTGCACACCAAGAGTCTATTTGGATTTCCGCGTTGCGTGCAGCGGCCAAGGCTCAACGGTTCGTCAGCAGGTAGTTGCCGCCACTGGATTTCACTATGCGGAAGTTCTTGTTCAGGAGTTCTTCGAGATGAGGCATGTCGGAGCCGTAGACGAGAAGGTAGGTCCGTTGAGCGCCAAACCACAGCTCCTTCAGCGACTCGTCATCGATGAAGACCTTCGTCGCGTTGGGAGCATAGGAGCCGTATTCGAGATTGTTACTCCTTCCGTTCCATAGGAGCGCCGTCTTGTTGGTATAGAAAAACACAGAGGAGAAGGCGTAGTAAGCGTCGCCTTCAATCAACGTTCCGGGTTCGGAGTGGGTGAGCGCGTCGGCCAGCGGCTTCGAACTGAGATAGGGATCGAAGGTGATGAGTGCCTGGCGAGCCGCTTGGATGAAGACGACCATCATCACGGCAAGGACCGCGACGGTTGTTGCAGTCCTGCGTGTGCGGGCGAGTCCGATGACTCCTATCAACAGTCCGAATCCTGCGAGAGCAAGGGGTAGGCGCAGATAGGAAAAGGCTCGCAGCGTGAGATCGCTCATGTGCCCGAGCGAGAGCGTGTACATGTCAGGATTTTGCGTGAGCGCGGAGGAGATGTCTCCGGGGGTCGGATACTTTGCGTTGCTTACGAGAAGGAAGAGGATCGCAGCAAGGCAGAGGCTGAGGATAGAGGCAAGCACGATGCGTGCGGCGCGAGGATAGCGGGCGCGCGTGGTAAGGTCGCTGGCCAGCAGCATGGCAAGCGCAGGATAGATGGGCAGCGAGTAGTATTCCTGGGTTGTCGACAGGCTGAAGAACACCAGAACGAAAGTGATCCATATCAGGGCCAGTAAGCGGACTCTTCCTTCGCGGCTGATGGGCCGGTAGCTTTGTCTGAAGGCCGCGATCAGGGTCGCGCTCCAGGGAAAGAGCCACACGAAGTGAAGCAGCCAGAACCAGAGTCGTGGGACAGTGTTGTAATCGCGCGGGTAGCGCATGTTCAGAAAGCGAAAGAGGTGTTCGTTGAGGAAGTAGAACCAGAAGAAGCCGTGGTATTCGCCGGGGCTGCTGTGCATCGTCCAGTCGAAGTACGGCGGATTGCGGACGGTTGCGAGAATGTGCCACGGAGCGGCGATGAGTAGGAGCAGGAGAATTCCGGAGACAGGTCGCAGGCGCTTCCAGATCGTCTTCACGGAGGCTTCGCGAGTAATGGCGAGATAGATGGCGCCGATGATGACCGGAAAGACGGCCGCGATCAGGCCCTTGAGCAGAAGGCCGCAGGCGAGGCCCGTGTAAAGCAGGAAGAACCAGAGAGTCGGTCGGGGTTCTGACTCGTCCATCAGGCGCAACAATGACCACAGCGCGACGGTGATGGTCAGGGTCAGGGCTGCGTCGGGAATCAGGATTCGAGTGAACAGAAACATGCCGATGCAGGTCGCAAGAATCGTGCCCGCGTAAATACCGGCGCGTCTGCCGAAGGCCCACATGGCGAAGCGTGCCGTGACCCAGCACAGAGCGATGTTGATAAGCGCGAGCGGAAGACGAGCCGCCCAATCGTGGACGCCGAAGACGCGGAACGACGACGCCATGATCCAGTAGATGAGTGGCGACTTTTCGAGATAGGCTACGCCATCCAGCCGGGCAGTCACCCAGTCGCCGCTCTCGAGCATGTTGCGGGCGATCTGCGCCTGAACCGCGTCGACGTCGTCCATCAGGTGAGGCGGGCTGATGACCAGCGGCAGAAAGATAGCGCAGGAGACCAGAAGAACGAGGAGGTCTACACGGAAACGGTGGAGAAATCCTCGAGGGCTTGAATGTCCTGTCCGCATTGGATCTTCCATTGTTTGATCCAGAGAAACAGCATCAGCATGCCCCATAGGTGGTACCCATAATTTGCCTTTCTTTCCATGTGCAGCTTTATCAGGGAATCAAGATGCGGCCAGTAGACGAGCCCCGACTCTTCTACAGTCTTTCTGTTTAGCGTGTCCAGCAGCAGCGGCTTCAGATGGCCGCGCAGCCAGTCGTGTACGGGAATATCGAGTCCCTGCTTCTTCTTCGCAAGAATGCTTTGCGGCAGCTTGTCCTTCATCAGCTTACGCAACAGCAGCTTCAAGGTGCGCCCTTGAATGCAATATTTCGCCGGAAGCGTGGCTGCGAATTCGACGATGCGGTGGTCCAGAAACGCCGGTCGCACCTCGAGCGAATGGGCCATGCTCATCCTGTCGACCTTGACCAGGAGATTGTCCGGCAGATAGTACGCCTGATCGAAGGCCATAAAGCGTCTCAGGTCGCCGCGAGCCGGTATGGTTGCTAGCAGTTTGAGCATGTGGGCGTTGTTGTGCGAGACCATCAGCTGGCTTCGCTGTTCCTGCGAGAAGGTCCCGTTCCAGAAGATATGCGAGCTTCGCTCGTCCATGAGTGTTCCGTGGAGGAAGCGTTGTAATTTGTAATCCAGACCGATCTTTTTATTGGAAGCTCGCAGACGGTTGGCAGAGCGCAGGGACAGCCGCCGGATACTTCGCGGAACCATGCGGGCGCGCCGCGCATATTTGTCGGCGAGATAGGTGATGTAGCCACCGAAGAGTTCGTCGGCGCCTTCACCGCTCAGGGCAACCGTGACCTCTTTGGCGGACATGCGGGACAGGTGCCAGACGGGGACGGCGCCGGCGTCGGCGTTAGGCTCGTCGGAGTAGTAGGCTTGCTCCGCGATCGAATCCGGCGTAACAGTCGAGGGGCCGAGATCCAGTTCATGATGCTCGGTCGAGTAGCGGCCAGCCATCTCTCGCAGATAAGGAGACTCATCGAACTCGCGGCCGTTGAAGGTGATGGAAAAGGTCTTGAGCGGTGTCGTGGTGTGCTGGCTGGCGTAGTGGAGAACGGTGGAAGAATCGATGCCTCCACTGAGCCATATGCCGACGGGAACGTCAGCGGCGAGATGTTCTTTGATCGAAGCGGAGAGGAGATGATCGAGACGCTCGGTGGCGTCATGCAGGCTGGAGGGCTTTACGGCATCGGCAAGGTCGGCCTGCCAGTAACGGTGCGTGGAGATCTCCCCGTCGTGCCAGGTGAGAAAACATCCAGGCATCAGCTTGACGACACCCGCTGCGAGGGTCTGCGGCCCTGCAACATAGTTCAGCCCCAGGTAAGTATCGAGAGCGTGCAGGTCGATGGTGCGGTTGATCTCGGGATGGCAGAAGATGGCCTTGAGCTCGGAGCCGAAGTAGATATCGCGACCACGGCGAGCATAGTAGAGAGGCTTGATCCCCATGCGGTCGCGGGCCAGCACGAGGCGTTGCCGGGACTCGCACCAGACGGCGAAGGCGAACATGCCGCGAAGCTTTTCGATGCAGGCCGTATCCCACTGCATGAAGGCGCGCAGGACGACTTCGGTATCGCAGGATGTCTTGAACTGGTGGCCATGGCCTATCAGTTCTTTGCGTAGTTCGACGTGATTGTAGATCTCGCCGTTGAAGACGAGCGTATAGTCGTTGTCATTCGAACTTATGGGCTGGGCCCCGGCAACGGTGTCGATTACCCTAAGGCGAGTGGCTCCAAGGGATACGGTTGGGCTTTGCCAGACACCTTGCTGGTCTGGGCCGCGATGAACGATCGAAGCGACCGCCTGGTGGATGCGTTCTGGGAGAAAGTCCTTCTCGGCATGGGTATAACCCACAATTCCGCACATTTTTAGCAACCTTCTCGTAAATTCAACAAATAGGCCCGAAACTTTTTTGAGACCTTTGGGTCTAACGTTGGTTCTGAGATGTAAGTAGAGAAGATATCTTGATTGCGTCCAAATAGGGAAATTTTTTTCGAAGGGGCCAATGGCGGCAGTTCCCCAGCCTCGAACTTCAGGTGAAAGAGCCCTTATTTCACCCAGTACCGCCGTTTAGCCGGGCTGGACAAGATTCGATAAATCGGGAAACTTCAACGCCAGGCGCTGAGAAGACGGCCGGATGAGCCCAGAACCTTGAGGTTGTCCGAGCGGTTGGCAAAGTAGCGGACGTTAATCTCGGGGGTGCCGAGGTCTTCGATCTGGTGGAAGGCGGTCCCATTGGAAGACAACTCGGCGGCGATCTCAGGGGGCGTGAAGAAGAGCTGGAAGGGCTCGCCGGCTAGCTGGACGCGCGCGGCGAGGGAGTCGTGGGCCAGCTGCTCGAAGAAGGGCAGGGCAGAACGGGGTTGGCCATAGTCGAACACCACTCCTGAGCCAGCGGGGCGTGCGGCGATGAAGCCGAGGGTCGAGCGAAAGGCAGCAAGAGTGAGGTAGGGGACGACTCCCAGCCAGGCGAAGAAGGTGGGAATGGTGGGATTGAAGCCCGCGGACTGGAGCTGCTCGGGGAGCGAGTGGTGCTCGAAGTCGACGGGGGCGTAGGTGAGGCTGGGCGGAGTCGAGATCCCGCTGGTTTCGAGCAGTTCGCGCTTCCATTGTTGCGTGGCGGGGTGGTCGACCTCGAAGACGCGGAGGCTCGGGTACGGGTTGCGGTGGGCGAACGTGTCGAGGCCCGCTCCGAGGAGGACGTACTGGGTGACTCCGCGTGCTACGGCCTGGGCCAGCAGATCTTCGGCATAACGGCTGCGCGCGACGAGGAAGGCCCGAAGGGCCACAGAGAAGGGCTTGTGGAGTTTGGTGGCGGTCTTGTGAACCTCGAGCAGATAGTCAGGACCAAGGATGGGAACGGCAATGGGATCGTCGAGGACGAGCGGTCGCGCGTCGTAAAGCTGATGCGCGGCGCGGCGCATGGCTACGCGGAGAGCGGTACGAGAGGGGTTTGCATGTTGCATCCTTACCAAGGATAGCGGACGGTGAGGGATGCTATTGTTTACTCCGTCACGGACGCACCCAGCGACGGGTCGCTCATACTATCGTGTCCAGTTTCAACGTGACCAGCGAGACGCTGCTGGAAGCTGGAATCCGAATTGACCTCGACCACAAAGTCATACCAGCCGAAAGTGGTCTCCAACGGCCAGGATTGCGTCAGAGACGCCCCCGGCCCGAGTTCGTGGACGGTCGTCTTCTTCGTATAGGCATTCAGGATGCTCACCTTGGTGAGCGTTTGTTGGTTGGGGTTATTCAGCGAATTGTTTTCGAGCTCTTCTTCCGTGGCGAGCTTCGGAACGCTCGTTTTGCGCAGCGGCACCTGTTGATTGACGATGGTCAATGTAATACTGCCGCGGGCTGCATTGTAGACACTCGTAATCTCGAGATTGGCCCTGTTACTGCCGAGGATGCTGCCCTTGAAGGAGCGCAGAAAGCCATTTGGACCGAACACCGAAAGATCGTAGGCGCCCTGACCGTTCGCCGTGAAAGCCCAACTATCGGAGACCTCTGCATTCGGTCCAACCGTATAGGTCCAAGGTCCATTATGGCTATTGCCGGAACGCACGTGAAAAACCGCAGCGGCTTTGCCCGAATTGCCAAAATAAATATTGACCGTACGGTTTGAGAAATTAGCTTGTCCACGAACATTGAGCACATACGGAACTGCGCGTGCTGGCCGCATTCCCGGTTCCTGAGCCGGCAATGCCTGCTCCACAGGCGGTTCAGGCTTGTAGTCCGAACGTCTCTGACTATCCGGTGGCCGGTAGGCAACAGTGCTTGGCAATTGAACCGCAGCGTCGTTGGGGGAGGCAAAGTTGAAGGCAGACGTAAGATCTCCAGCGACAGCACGCCGCCATGGGGTAATGTTATTTTCCCGCAGGCCAAAACGCTTTTCGATAAATTGAATCAGTGATGTGTGGTCGAACACCTGCGAGCTCACCCAGCCACCCTTGCTCCACGGAGAAATGACGAACATCGGAACCCGCATCCCCAGGCCATAGGGACCGGCGGGATAGTGAGCATTCCCCGCGAATATCTCATGGGTCGTGCTCACGGTCGAGAGCCCCTGTGCCCGAGACTGCGGAGGCGTCGGTGGCACCATGTGATCGAAGAAGCCGTCATTCTCGTCATACATCAGGAAGAATGCGGTCTTGCTCCAGACCTCGGGATTGGCCGTAAGCGCATCGAGTATCTGCGAGATGTACCACGCACCATAATTCGCCGGCCAGTTTGGATGTTCCGTGTACGCCTCCGGAGCGACAATCCACGAAACCTGCGGCAGCGTTCCCTTCAGAACATCTTCCTGGAAGATATCGAACAAGGATCCTTGTACCGCGACGTTCGTTCCCGTCTTCGCTCCCTCGTACAGCGCAGAACCTCGTTGCGCATTCTGGTACTGATGGAAGTAAAGGAGCGCATTGTCTCCGTAGTTACCGATACAAGGATCCACCGTCTCCCCGCGCTCGTTGAGTTCCAGCCCCAGGCCGATGTCCTGATAGATCTTCCAGGAGATACCCGCCTTCTGTAGAAGCTCCGGAAAGGTTGACCAGCTATATCCGGCCTCGGCATTGTCTAGAACGGGTCCGCCATTGCGTCCGTCATTGCCAACCCAACCAGTCCACATGTGGTACCGATTCGGATCGGTCGGCCCCATCAGCGAGCAATGGTAGGCGTCGCAAATAGTGAACGCATCGGCCAGCGCATAGTGGAAGGGAATATCGCTCCTGGTCAGATGCGCCATCGTGGTTGTGCCCTTCTCTCGCACCCACTGATCGTTGTGGCCCTCATTCCAAGCCGCATGTGTTGTCGTCCAGTCATGCGCAAGATCCTCAAGAAACTGAAGTCCAAGATTCGGCGCTCCCGGATGGAACGGCAAGACATAGCTCCCACCATTGGGCTGACACCAGACAGGGTTTCCGTTGGAAAGGGTGACTGCTCGGGGGTCGCGAAATCCGCGCACGCCCCTCATCGTTCCGAAGTAATGATCAAACGAACGGTTCTCCTGCATCATGATGACGATATGCTGGACATCCGCGATAGTACCTGTACTGTGATGCGCAGGAATCTCCAGCGCTCGACTGATGCTTGCCGGGAAAGCTGCAGTAAGCGCGCTCGTACTCAGAAGTTGGAGGAAGGATCGGCGATCGATAGCCATTGGAGCCTCGCAGAATCATTTGAAACAGGAGATCAGTAATTCAGAGTCCAGTAGACTGTTTTATGCAGCTCAGGATTGAGCGGTCATCCAGGTGAGCGTCTGTTCGAGGTACTGCTTCATCTCTTTGCGCGGAACGATGGCGTCGAGGAAGCCGTGTTCGAGGAGGAACTCGGAGCGCTGGAAGCCTTCGGGGAGCTTCTGGCGGATGGTCTGCTCGATAACGCGTGGGCCTGCGAAGCCGATGAGTGCCTCGGGTTCGGCGATGTTCAGATCGCCGAGCATCGCGAAGCTGGCGGTAACGCCGCCCGTCGTGGGGTCGGTCATGACAGAGATGTAGGGAATCTTCTCGTTGTCGAGGCGGGCAAGGCCGTTGGAGATCTTCGCCAGCTGCATGAGCGAGGCGATGCCCTCCATCATGCGCGCGCCGCCCGACGCCGAGATGATGATGAGAGGATGCCGCGTGGCGAGCGAACGGTCTACGGCGCGGGCGATGGTTTCGCCGACAACGGAGCCCATGCTGCCGCCGATGAAGCTGTACTCCATGACGCTGAGTACGACGTTGTGCGAGCCAAGCTGGCCGATGGCATTAATGATGGCGTCGTTGAGGCCGGTCTTCTTCTGCGCGTCGGCGAGGCGCTTCTTGTAAGGTTTGAGGTCGGTGAAGTTGAGCGGATCGGTAGAGCGGAGCTCAAGGTCGACGAGTTCATAACCCGGCTCGAGAAGATTCTCGATGCGTTCGCGCGCGCCGATGCGGAAGTGGTGGCCGCACTTGGGGCAAACCTGCTGGTTGGCCTCGAGTTCGGCCTTAAAGATGACCTGCCGGCAGCCTGGGCAACGGACCCAAAGGCCTTCGGTGCGGACCGTCTTCTCGGCGTCGTTGACGATCTCATTGTCTTCGCGTTTGAACCAACTCATGCTTGGATGCCTTCCGGAAACGTGCCTCGACCATTGTACTGAAATGAGTTCGGAGGTGTGGAACGTGGTGGCGGTGGCTGTATGTCTATGGCAGCGTTTGAGATGTTGTCGAAAACGCGGCCTGACAGCCCGTGGCGCGAGTTTGGCATCTAAATCGGAATGATTGCCACGGTAAAAGTCGATGAAACTCCTGCTGTACTGTACGTGAAAAAATTTCGTGCGCTCTGCGATATGCATAGTGTGCGTTTTGGATCGACGGACAGCTTTAGCGCATTCATGCGGAAGCTTGCGGAAGACCGAAAATTCGCGATGGATTTTTGGGCGCTCGCAGGCAAATTCAGCAACCGTGAGGGCGGCCAGCTCTCCGATGAGCAAATGTTGAATGCCATCGTGCAGGAGATTGCGGGTTGCTCGGTGACAGCTGCGGATGACAAGTTAAAACCGCAGATAAATGATTTCGCAAGAATCCTTGCGGGTGAGGATGTGAGCAGTCCCGTTGTGCACGAGGACGACGAGGTTGTCGTCGCGTCGCCCGCCGCCGCCGTTCCACCACCTCCTATGAAGGCCGTTGAGACTTCGACGAGCCAGCCTGCCGCAGCTCCTGCATTCTCTCGATCTTCAGAACGAATATCGGAGCAGGCATTTAGCTCTGACCTGAAGTCTTCGCCGTTACCGGAGCCTGATGCGAGAGTAGAAAATCAACTGACGAGTGGATTGGACGATCACACTTCGCCGCGTGAGGCCGGGCTGACGCAACATCAGTTGGATGAGGCTCTGTTGCGGCTGGAATTGAATAGCCTCGAGCTTAAACTGCATCTCGACAATATCGACAGCCGTATGAGCCGGATGGAACCGCATCTTGAAGAGCTTGCGTCGAAGGTCTCGGGTGTGCGTGATCGTGAGAGTGTGGGAAGAATCGCTGCGGGGCCAATCACCAGACCAGAGCAAGTCCGTGAGCCGATAACTGAGCCAGTACGAGAGAAGTCGAGGCCGATGCAGGAGTCTGTGGGCCGAGCCGTCGAGAAATCCAGGCTCGTGCTGGAGCCGCAGCCGGTGCCGTTGATCAATTCGGCGGATGATGACGATCCTTCGATCTCAATTCCGCTTCAGGGCTACTCGCAGCGACGGATCAGTCGAAGTGTAGGTCTCTTTGCAGCGTTGCTGTTGATTGGGGTGGGCGGATTTTTCTTTCTCCATCGGCAGTATGGTGCATCTCTATGGGCAGATTTTGGTCCGTCGCTTCACGAGAGGTATGACGCAGCGCTTCATGAACTGCACGGTGCGGTGAAGGGTCGAGCAGCTGATGGATCGAGTTCGGTTGAGGTATCGAGCACCGCGGGATCGGATTCAGCAGCGGCAAACAATGGCAGCCCGGCTCAGGATGCTCCGCCCGCGAGTGCGCAGGTCGCGAGTGCACCAGTCGTAAGCGAGCCAGCGGAACAAAATACGAACGAGCCCACAAAAGCCGTCACTGAATCGCAAGCCGCCATCTCGAAAACTGATGCGCACCTGCGACACAAGAGCCACGCTGTAGCCGTTCCGGAGGAACCAGAGCTAGTGGAAACGAGCAGAGGTGTTTCGGACGGCGGTTTGGAAGGGCCGGTGTCTGTTGCGCCTGCTGTGATGGAAGAGAACCTTGTGGTGTCGCGAGTTCCTGCTTATCCGAACGTTGCCAAGGCCGATCGTGTCGAAGGCCCGGTCGTCATGCAGGCGATCATCACGAAGAACGGCACAGTAGGGCATCTGCATGTACTTCAAGGCGACCCGATGCTGCGGAGTGCAGCGTCCGAAGCGGTCTCGAAATGGCGCTACAGGCCCTACACGGTGAACGGTAAGCCGGTCGAAGTGGCAACCACGGTTACGGTTGATTTCAAGCTGAACCGTTAAAGGATCGTGGTTAGAAGTGCGCCGGACACGAACGCCCCATCTGCCACAGAAGAGCTGATGAAATGGGCGTTCGTGGACCTGGCTGATCAGTCTTTAATCATCGCGCGCATCACGGGTGAGCATTGGCCGCGACTTGCGCATCACCGGCCTTCGCTGGCACATCAGAGATGTTCGTAGCTTGTTTGCCGGAGACTCCCTGGAGCGCAAGAAGAATTCCTTCGTACTCGCTCGCGGTGCACTGAATGGCGAGACCCCCGCGCTGAGAATAGTAAGCCCAGGTAAAACCGACCAGATGCTTCTTCTGTTTACCGAGAGTGATGAGAGAGCCGAGAGTGTGCGGCACCTCATCCCCGAAAGCGACCTGCGTAATGGTATTCGAGGGAATCGAGACAACGTTGAGGTGATCGACAACGATTCGTACCACTGTCGGATCGACGTAGAGCGTTGCGTCTGCACCCGATCGGACTGACGCGAGGGACCCACCGCTGTAGACGACCTTGTAACTGTAGTCCTGAGCGGAGGCGGATGCAGAGACAAGAAAGAGAAGAGCGCCGAAGAGACGAATCATAGAAGACCTCACACACAAGCTGTATCGGCGAGAGTTTCGCGCCCGTTAGCTCATGCGTGAGGCAAGGAAGGGTCAGGCCAAAGTCAGTTCCAGAGTGGTAACGCTCGCGGCCGGGAAGGTATGGAGCAGGCGTCCTCCAGCCGGACCGGCTACGGTTGCTATCGTGGGCTTCACCGCGTCAGGGTGCGCGAAATCGTTGTGATCGTGTACATCTTTGCTGACCAGGACAGTGCCCTTCGCGGAAGCGATCGTCGCCCCACGCACAGCGACCTCAGTCGTGAGTGCTTTGTCGAGGTGAGGGTTCACGACGCTCAGTGTCAGCACCTTACCGTTGCCTGTAGTCGCGACCGAGGCTGAACCGCTCAGACCTGCAAGCGTTTTGACAGCCTCAAGCGATCCACGATAACTGTTGCCACCAACGGGAATGGGCTCGTTCGCCAGCGGATTGGCGATGTCCGGTGCTTTGAACTCCGCGCGAACAGCTTGCGCCCCTTGATGCGGCAGATACATCTTGAAGACGTGGAACGTCGGTGTCACCGTGAACTTATCGCCCTGCGCGAGCATAAGCGAGTGGATACAGTTGATCGACTGCGCAACGTTCGCGACCGCCACTTTATCCGCATGGCGCTGAAAGATGTCGAGCGTAATACCGGTCAGCAAAGCATCGCGCATGGTGGACTGCTGCGAGAGATTGTACTCAGGCGCAAGCTCGGTGCCCTTGCCATACCATGCTCCCCACTCATCGACGACGAGTTTCACGCGGTGCTCTTTGTCGGTGTCCGCCATCGCTCCCCAGTGATCGGTCACCACGCGCTCCATAATGCTGCCGCGCGTAAGCAGATCGTAGAAGTCGGCGTCGTTGAACTGCAGTGCATCGCCAGCCGCAAATTTACTCGGACTGCCGGATGTGTAGTAGTGCACCGAAAGCCCCCACAGATGCCGCCGCTCTGGATTTGCATGTAGCGCCTTGAAGAGCCGTGTCGTCCAGTCAACATCATCGCCGTTAGGTCCGACGGCTACGAAGCGCAGGGGCTCCCGGGTGTAACTCGGCGTCCATGCAGTAAAGCGGCGATACTCAGCGGCATACTCTTCGGGGGTCAGATTGCCACCGCAGCCCCAGCTCTCGTTGCCCACGCCCCAGATATCGACGTTGAAGGGGGTGACATCGCCGTTTGCAGCGCGCTCCGTAGCGAAAGAGTTCGGGACGGCTGGAGCGGCTGAGTTCGAAGGCACGTTGCCCGCAGGCGCGTTGCAGTATTCGATCTGCTGGTAGAAGTCGCGCGCCGGCAGGGTACGCAGATTAGAAGCGAGATACGGTTTGCAGCCGATGGCCCGGCACGTACGCATGAACTCGTGCAGACCATACTGATTCGTATCCTGCTGGCCCCAGAAGGCTGTGCGTGCTGGACGTTTGGATGCAGGTCCGATACCGTCGCGCCAGTCGTAGCTGTCGGCGAAGCAGCCGCCGGGCCACCGCAACAGCGGTGCCCGCACGGCGCGCATCGCGTCGATAAAGGCAGTGCGAACGCCGCGCTGGTTGGGAATCTTTGAGTTCTCGCCCACCCAAACGCCGTCATAGATAACGCCGCCCAGATGCTCGATGAAGTGTGAATAGATCTCAGGGGAGATCGTGGCGATGGGTTCGCCAGGCATGATCTCGATATGCGCGTCAGCCTGCGTAGCCTGGGCAAGAATGTTCGAACCGCGCAGCGCAACGGCAGAAGCGGCAAGCGTGGAGGCTTTCAGGAAGGAGCGTCGCGAGGTGGAAGAGGATTTCAGTGACATGAGAAAACGTTCTCCGGTGGAAACAAAACAATATAGGGCAACCTCAAAGACGCGCAAGTCATTGGTTCAATCTGCCTACATCATTGCTGAGGTTGATACACCACGTCTGTCGCCTCGGCCCCGTCTCCCTCCAGACGGAAGTGCGCCGTGACCTCTCCGACCCAGTCGCAGGCATGGCACTCCGGATTCGCCTTCTGTACCCCTGACCTGAGCATGTGATTGTCAAGGTCGAGAGCCAAGCAGCTCGAAGTATAGGTCGTGCCCGCCGGTATGTGAGCTTCGACCGCTTTCCGGAGTGGCGAGAAGTCGATCTGGGTATTTCCTGAACCGGTGATACGCCAGTAGCCCTCATAGCAACCGCCGCCGTTGCCACCATCGGAGTTGTTAATCATCAGGATGTCTCCGCCGGGTACCTGCACAATGCGTGCCGGTTTGATTGGGAGAGCGATCCCACCTTCAACCTGAAGATGGTAGATCTCGTTATAGGCGTGCGGGCCAGTCTCGACGAGGATGGATATCCACCTCTCGATGAAGGAATCGTCCTGTCTGTCGGTGAAGGCATAGTCTACTTCGAGAACCGGAAGACCGCTGAGAACACCTACCTGCCGCACCTTTACATTTGCTTTGTAGTTAGACGCAGAGTTGGCCTTGCCCTCAGCACTGCGGCAATCAGTGCAGAGCGACGAAGAATCATCACGCAGGAAAGGATTCCGAGTGAAATATGCGAGAGGGTGCGCGGAGGAAATGTCGTGAGAGTTGTCCTTACCTTGGACCATTCGTTTCCATTCCGCGGTGAGTGGAGCAGCGATAGATAGACACAGCAGACTGCACACGACAGACCGGAGCAAACTCATGGCGGCAGTATAAGATGGCCCGCTTCGCAATCAACTGGTTTTTGCAGGCCATCAAGCCAAATCCACTTTTTGAAGGGAACCTTCAGCCGAGCTCGTAAAATCGCCTCCACAACGCCGGACTCGTAGCCCTGCCATCCACGGTTGTTTCTAAATCGGTGTTCATCAGTGTTAAGCCTTGTGATGAACTAAAACTCAATCCCACGCTGCGCAAGAATGCCTTTTTCATACGCATGCTTGACCTCACGCATCTCGGTGACGGTATCGGCCAGCTCGACCAGAGTGGGATGAGCATTTCGTCCCGTAAGAATCACGTGGACCATCTCAGGCTTCGCTCGCAAAACTTCGGCGACCTTCTCCGCATCAAGCATCTTGTACCCAATCGCGTAGTTGATCTCGTCAAGCACAACAAGATCCCAGTCACCCGAAAGAATCGCCGCCGCCGCTTCATCCCAGGCCTGCTTCACCATGCGGATATCTTCGGGGTCGGTCTCGGCGCCGCCTACTTTCACAAAGCCGCGACCCATCTGCTTGATGACGAAGTCTTCGCCAAGGAGCTTCGCAGCATCGAGCTCACCGTAGTGCCATGAGCCCTTGAGGAACTGAAGAATCAGCACGCGCATGCCATTGCCTGCGGCTCGGAAGGCAGTCCCAAGGGCAGCAGTAGTCTTGCCCTTGCCGGGTCCAGTGTTGATGAGTATCAGTCCGCGTCGGGAGGTCTCGGTCATACCAGAAGGAGAACACAGCTTCGGCTACGAATGCTCTAGTGCCCGGAGTGATACGGGTGTCCGGCGATGATAGTCAGTGCGCGATACACCTGTTCGGCAACGACGACGCGGGCAAGTTGATGGGGTAGTGTCATGGGGCCGAAGGAAAGAAGTAAATTAGCGTGGGTGCGAGCGGCAGCGGACCATCCGTCCGCGGGACCGACAGCAAACACCAGATTTTGAGTGCCGGAGTCGCGAAGACGGCTGATCTGGACAGCAAAATCTTCGGAAGAGAACATTTTGCCGCGGCTGTCCAATAAAACCGCATAAGCCGGCGCACGACCGGGCTGTCGGTCAACCCATTCCAGCAGAGATGGCTCGGAGTCGAAGAGCATAGAGACGCAGGGCGTATACCGTGCGACCCTCTCTATATAGTCCGCGAGCAGACGGTCCGTTCCTTCGGCCTTGGTTCGAGCGCGGCGTGGAAGGATTGCGGCAAGGACGATCTTCATCGGTTCAGCTCGCCTTCGGTTCTTACAGATTGGAGAACGGTTATTCCAAATTCCATATTTTATGTCCTCCCGAATAGTCGTAGATAAGTAAATTCCTATAGTTACGAGTGTGGCCACTGAAATGCTTACCTGAAGCTGCGGTTCGCGTTCGCCAGCCGCAAGTTCGGTGTCAGCTGCCTGTGGCATAACCCGCCAAGCCTGATCCTACCGAGGATTCAATTCAACCTTGTCGAACATGACGGAGTAAATGTATGCGTTTGAAAAGTTTAGCAATAGCCTTGTTAACTCTCTTTGTGATGGTTGGCGTCGGGTTCGCGCAATCGAGCAAAGGAATTCTGGCTGGCGTAGTCCGTGACCATACGGGCGCCGCTATTCCGAATGCGACTGTTACCGCGACCAGTCAGGACACAGGTGAGACTCGCGCCACCACCACGACCTCCCTTGGCGCTTTTCGTATAGAGGCGATCAATCCAGGACATTACCAGATTCATGTGGAGATGGCCGGATTCACCACGCTTGACGTAAAAAATATCAATGTGCTCCCCTCGATCGTTACAACGTATGATCCGGAGCTTTCAGTGGGTGACGTCGTCGTGGCTGTCGATGTAGAGGCCAACAGCAACGCGATCAACACGGAAAATGGTCATCTGTCCGGGACAATTGAAACGACCGAACTGGCTAAAGTGCCGATATTCTCGCTGAGTCCGTTCGAACTGGTCGCTACCCTGCCAGGCGTCCAGATGATGAATCCTTCGCTGAATCTCGCTGGCGTTGGCGGAAACTACGAGCAACTCTCCGTAAACGGAGCCAGACCTCGCAGCAACAACTTCATGCTCGACGGACAAGACATCAATGACGTGGGCATTGGCGGTCAGTCCTTCAACCCCCAGATACCGGACATGTACCAGTCCACGACGGCCCTGTTGAACTCGGCTTCAGCCGAATATGGCCGATCGGGTGGAGCTGTGGTCAACCTGATTACAAAGACCGGAACGAACCACTTTCATGGAACGCTCTTCGAGCTTTATTCCGGCTCCGGCTTGAATGCGCTGGACGGCCTTACCCGGAAGGGCAAACCCTTCGATCCCACTGAGCCAAATCCTAAGGCGCGTTTTAATCAGCATCAGTTTGGCTTCACACTAGGCGGGCCACTCTGGAAGGATAAGCTGTTTGCGTTTGGCGGAACACAATTTAGCCGCTTTTACGGCTCAAGCCTCGTGGGCAGCACTGTGGAACTTCCTGACCAGGCCGGCTACGATCAGCTCACCAAAATCGGTGGTCCCCAGGTGGCGCTGCTTCAGGGGCTGCTGAATAGCGGAAGCTACCTGAAGAACTATTCGAATCAAAGTACGACGTCTGCTGAAGACCTGGCGGTCAGTGACCGTCCGGGTTGCCCCGGAGGTTGCACGATCAGCACCGGGAATTTCCTTCGACCTCCTGTAGCCCAGCAGCAAACGGATACGCAGTGGATGTATCGCATCGACTTCATCCCAAGATCCGCCGACATATTCGCATTTCGGTACCTGCATGACCGGTCAAACTTTTCACCCGATCTCGGTCTGAACACTTCAGGGCTCACGGGCTTCGATGGAGAGGTCGGCGGTCCCGCTGAGTTGGGTCAGGGCACGTGGACGCACGTCTTCACTCCAAACCTGCTAAATGAGTTTCGTATCTCAGAGGTAAGGCTCAGTGCTCTGTTCGATCTGACTCCGGAGGCGAAGGCCAATCCTCTTTCGAAGTCTTTCAATGTGAATTTCCTGGATAACAACATGCCTGAACTGGGGATCTCGCAAAATATCCCTCAGGGACGGAAACAGGACCTTTACCAACTCCAGGATACGGTTGGCTGGACGAAAGGTAGACATTCTCTGCGTCTTGGATTCGATCTCGGAAAAGATAACGAGACCGATCTCATAGCTCAAAACGCGCTTGGGTTACTCAACTTCAATGCGGGTGGACCCACGTCTACAACGGGTATCTCAGCGCTGGATAACTTTCTCGATAACCGCCTGGGTACCTCGGGTCAGGCCACGAAAACATTCGGCCCCACCCGCGTCGATCCACACCTCTGGAAGATTGCCGCCTTTGCCCAGGATGATGTGAAGTTGAGTTCCGAACTCACGATAAATCTGGGATTGCGGTATGACTACATTACGGATCCTGATAATGCTTTGCCGTATCCTGCGGTCGACCCGAACAATCCTTTCGCGCCCATCAATACTGTCGTTAAAGTTCAGGGCGACAAGAACAACATTGGTCCGCGAGTTGGTTTCGCCTACAACCCACATGGAGGAATCTTTTCGGATGGCAAGACGGTATTCCGTGGTGGATTCGGCATCTTCTACGACACGCCTTTCACGAATATCCTTGTCAATTCGGCGCAGTCATCGCCGAACGCGCCAACCGGCCTGCAGCAGTCCAACACGCCTGGAGGCCTCACGAATGCTACCGGTCAGCTTGCATTGATCACGCCGGTTTTGGATCCTCTCAACTCGGCGGTACAGAGCATTGCGAGCAATATCGTCAATCCCCTGACATATCAGTACAACTTCGGGATTGAACGTGAACTGCCTGCTCAGATCAAGCTGGCGGTAAATTACGTGGGCGCGCGCGGTCAGAAACTGTACTCAAATCGCCAGCTCAACTACTTCGGCGGTTTTAACCCCACCACGGGCGCGGCTCTCCCGAGGCTGAACCCGGCGAGAAATGCGATCAACATTAGAGATAACCGGGCCGACTCGAACTTCAACAGTGGCCAGGTTGAGGTGTCTCGTGCCTTCACTCATGGAATCTTCTTCCGTGCCGTGTACGCCTTCTCGAAGAATCTGGATGACGCGTCTGAGGTCTTCGCAACCTTTGCATCGCCGACATCCTACTCCGCGAACCTCGCGGGAAATGGACTCTTTCAGGACTATGGTCATTCTGCATTTGATCGCCAGCACGTGGCTTCATTTGAGTATGTCTATTCGCCTGCAGGGTTCCACGCAGAGAATCGCGCTGCAGACCTTCTATTGAGCGCATTCACCCGGCACATTACGATCTCAGGGACAACGCAGTTTTCTTCCGGCCCTTACAGCTCGTTCAACCTGAACGGCCGCGACACCAACGGCGACGGCAGCTCTGCGAACGATCGTCCTCTTATCGGGAACGCTAAAGCGCCTCTCGCTACCGCAGGAATTGACGGTGCCTATATAGGCGGATTTGCCGGAACCTACTATGATCTGGGAGCATTCAACTCTAGTCCTGCAACTGCTCGGGTAAGACAGGTTGTTACTCCCGATCAGGTCCACTTCCTCGTCCCAAAAGGAAGCCAATATACCGGACTGGGTATTGGTCGCAACAGCTTCGAGAATCCTGGACAGCAGTTCTGGAATGTGGCGCTTGAGAAGAGTGTCCCCGCGCCCTTTACCCATCTGGAGAGTGCTCAGTTCGTGTTTCGTGGGGAAGGGCAGAACGTTGGGAATCACAACAATGTCTCACCCCTTAACACCAACGTTCTTCAGATCGGATCAGGTAACACCTTCCTCGATACGGTCAGCAAGCGTGAAGCTACCTTCCAGAGCTTCCGGTTGTGGGCGAAGTTCGTCTTCTAACTTGTAATTGCTGAACGAAGGGCGCTCCCTTGGGAGCGCCCTTTCTTTTGTAAAAGCCTGATGGCTCGTACCGAGACTACATTTCAGGAACGTTTTTTTGCAGCCTTGGCGGGTGCCTTCTTTGCAGCAGCCTTCTTTGTTGCAGTCTTCTTTTCGGGGGCAGCCTTAACCAGTTTTTTGGCAGCGGATACCTTCTTAGCTGGAGCCTTCTTAACCGCAGCTTTTTTCGCCGCTGCCTTCTTCGGTGCCTTAGTGCGACTCGCCGCAATTCGTTCCTTCAACGCGTCATTCAACTCCGCAATGCTTAGCGTCGTAGCCGATTTACGCAGACGTTCCAGCCCATAGAACGCACGCTTCTCCGGCGAGAAGACATGAACGATGAAGTCGACATAGTCCATCAGGATCCACTCTGCCTGGCGGCGGCCCTCGACGGAGTTGGGGTAGACGCCGAACTCGCGTTTGAGGCGAATCTCAATCTCATCGGTAATGGCGATGTTCTGGCGGTCGTTCGTGCCGTTACAGATGAGAAAGTAGTCGGTGAGACCGCTCTCGGCGGGGTCGAGGGCGAGGATGCGGATGTCTTCAGCTTTTTTGTCTTCGGCGGCGGACGCGGCGGCGAGCAGTAGCTGGTTGCTTTCGATGGATGGCATGCGGCTCCTTGGAGTTTCCATGGTAGCGGGTTGCGGCCGTTGTTGCCACTTGCTGTATTGCGGATGGGATGCGCGAAGCTGCATCAAGGTTGGGCGTCAGGGTTGTTGTGCAGCCCAGGCGGCAAGATCGTTCGCTGTTTTGAGTCTGCCGTCGATAATGCCATCAAGCAGGGCACGAGTATGAATGGCGGCGAAACGAGAACCTACACGCGACGGTGTTTGCTGGAAGGGCATCTTGACGATATAACCGGGACGATCATCAAACTGGCCGCCGTGACTGGCTACCTGATCCTCGTGGGTCCAGGTTGGACTATCTGACCACAGAAGCGCCGTTCTCCACGAGTGGTCTCCCATCACGATCACTGCGGATGAATCCCATGTGCCGTTTTGCTCGAGCAGGTGTCGAACGTGAGCGAGGCTCTTGTCGGCAAGGGCGAGGTTGTCGATATAGGAGGAGTTGTGGATGCTGAAGCTCGTTGTCTTGCGGTCATAGATCCCGCCCGGATGAGGCACCGGCAGGTGCAGGAATACGAAGTCGATCGATGAGTCATCGAGAAGTTGGTCGGCGGCATCAGAGAGGTCGCGGTAGTCAACAATGTGAAGTCGGGCTTCAAGTTCAGACTCCTGATCTTGTCTTGTCCTTCCTCGGACGAACAATTTTGCGGCGTTATAGAACCAGCCTATGGGAGCCAGCAATGCTTTTGCGAAAGGCTGCCCTGTGTCGAGGTCAGACTCGACACGAGCGATGCTGTCAGTCCAAAAGCATCGGTCGAGAACCGAGGGTAGAATGCGGCAGTAAGGGTTGAACCACCCGGCGATGCCCGTGCGATAGCCTTGCGTCAGGGCGTCCTGAAAGATCGTCTCGTGGGGATCAAAGGGCTGCCACTTATTCGTTCGCGCGTTGTGCAAGCTGAGGAATCCATCGGGGGATGACCTGACGCGATCAGTAGGTACCCCTGTCATCAGAGATGGAACAGCTATTTCAGTGTAGTTGGCAGTCGGAACAACATGGGTGAAGACTGTCGACTGAGCGGCAAGTTGGTCGAAGGCGTCGAGGTTTAGCCCGGGGAAACGTTGCTCGTAGACCTGTTGATAGGAAAGTTCGTCGAGCAGCAACCAGATCACTCGCGTCTTTGTCGGCTGGGGCGAAGATGCCGTCTGACGCCAGTGCAGGGGGCGAGGAACGTTGAGCGAACGTGCCTTCCATGCGAACCACATCAGCTGGCTCACAAAGAGCACACCGCTGAGAGCAGCGAATCCTAACAGCGTGGCTACGAAGTGTTGTGCGCGTTCAAAGGAAGGAACATACGCCGGCCTCCACAAAAGCAGGAGAGAGACGAGAGCGATCAGGCATGCAAGGAAGACGGACATACTCAACGCATGAGGTATCGTCCAATCAGTCAGGACTGCATATTCTTTTAGCAGTATCCAAGGTGTGGCTAGTGTGAGGCTGGACCAGATGAAGACACGCGGCCATCCCGGCCTCTGTGCCCAAAAGAGCAGCCCTGTCAGCAGCAGCCAGACGAAGAGCACATTCAGGAGAATCGACAGAAAAATCGATGAGGTCGACCCGCTGAGGTGATAAAGAGCAAGATGCGACGGCGCAATGAGTGGGCCAATCAAGCCAAGAAGAAATAGCGTAGTCGCTCCCAGCGCGGTGACCGCCGGATGGGTCAGCAGTTTCATTCTTATCGTTTCTCGAGATGAAGCAGGATGCGGCCGTTGGATAGCGTCCTCTCGCCGACAGTGGTGAAGTGCTTCGCAAACGCATCGCGAAACGCAACCTCGGTGATGTGGGCGTAGATGTCGTCGCGGCCTCGGAGAAGCTCCCTGAATTTGATATCCGTCGGAGGGACCCACTCGAGGATCAGGTGGCCCGTGGTGAGGTCACTGCACAGAGCGGCAACCCGATCCATCGGGATCTGGCTGCCCAGCAGAAGATGATGGATGACAGCGAGCATCATCACCGTATCGAAGTGACCGGTGCAGCGGCTGAGGAACGAGGCGGTCTCGCGGTTCTCCCAGCCGGAAGCTGGCGTGGGATGCGCGAGATCGACGCAGAGCGGAAGGATATTCTTTCCGCTGCCTTTGAGCGTCGCGCACAGCCGGTCGACTGCCTGGAGATCCGTATCGATCGCCACCACCTCGGCGCCTGTATCCGCGGCGAGCATCGAATAGACGCCGGTATTGCAGCCTGCGTCGAGAACGCGCGCGGGTTGAGCCGCTTCGAGAGCCGCCGCAACAAAAGCCTTCTTGCTGGCGTGGTCTGTCTCGGAATAGTGAGTCGCAGTCTCGGCGTAGTCGCTCCACGTGGAGGCGCGATAGGTCGGCGTTGCCCGCCGCATCTGCGACAGAAGCCTGCGGAGGGTCTTAAGGATGACGTGCCTGGCGAGCTCGGGGTCCTGTACGGTATGGTTCGCGAGGCCTTCTGTGTCGCGGTGCGCTCTCCGCGAAAGCAATGTAGGAAGAGTTACTGCAGAAAGGGCTGGCCGACGAAGCCGTGCGGGCCACGAAAGAGCTGAGAAGATCTCCTCCGGCTCGTAGCCGTCTCGGCGGTTTAGCGCAACCTGCAGGGGCCATCCAAGCTGCGAGTGGGCGAGCATAGGAAGCAGAAAAGTCCGCACAAACTGCCCGTAGGGGTACCAGATGGATTGGTTGGGCGGCGCGCGCTGAATGGAAGGGACATCGACAAAGACAGGCCGCATGCCCTGAAACAGAACGTTCAGCGGCGTTGCATCCTTCAGGAGCCAGCCTTCGTTGACCAGATCGCTGCAAAGGTTAAGGGTAAGTTCGGCTGCGGCGAGCCACAGGGCAGGCGGCCACTCCCAGGGGTAAGACTGGAACGAGACGCGAGGATGGCGGAGAACAAGAGTCTCGGTGGGGGCCGTCAGAACCTCGCTGGCGACAAGCCGGCCATCGGCAACCAGTTCGGACGCAAGGGGAAGCGAGAGGAAGGAGAGGATCTCCGCGTCAAAAGGCGCACGGATCCTACGATAGGCACCATCGGGCCTGATCTCTACGCTTCCTGCGGGATCACGGAAGGTCGGAAGGATGGGAAACGAAATGAGATCGGCCATCGCGACACTACTTTTCGCGGGTATTGGCAGGGTTGCCTGGAGTTCTGGTGATGAGCGCCTTCAGACGGCGGCGGAAGTAGAACAGAGCACCTGTAATCATCGCGCTGATGCTCTGAAACACGAGAAGACTGGAGCCCGGATCGACGTAGGCGTACGCAGGCCGTTCCAGAAACATACCGAGGGCCAGAAAAAGGGCCAGAGTAACAGTGAAGTATTTCAATTTGTGAATCATCATCTCCCCTTGGAGCTCGAAGGATTGGGGCCTATTTCGTGCTTAGATAAACGGAACACGTGATGGGGACATAAGTTTCGCGGTGGCGTAACTCTTTATAGGTGACCACTTGGGTCCGCTGCCTGAAGGATTCATCTGCCGTATTCATCGGTTCATCCGTAAAAAGCATCAGGAGGATTCACCAGGAAAGCCGGAGAAATTCCCGAAGTGGTCGGGAGCCTGAAAAGAAAGCGTTTAGCGGTAGAGGTGATGGGTCTGGATATAGTCTGCAATGGGCGGAGGCAGCAGATCGGTGCAGGGGTCGCCGCCGTGTAGCCGCTCGCGCAGGTCGGTTGCCGCAATGTCATAGTGAATCGTCTCGAGCAGGTGAACGCGGGCGCGCTGTTCGGAAGTAAGCCCAAGCGTCGATAGGTCGTCGAGCGGATAACCGGGGCGGCTGACCACAATCCACTCGGCCAGCTCAAGCAAGCGGGCAGGATCGCGCCACCGGGGCAGGCTCAGAAAGCTGTCAGCCCCGGCAAGGCTGAACAGGGTCGCGCCCGGCATCTGCCGTTGAAGGTCTTCGAGAGTGTCGACAGTGTAGTTAGGCCCGCCATCTGGGCGTGGCGCATCGAGGACAGAGGCAACAAAACGGGGATCCGCCGCGCAGGCAAGTGCAGCCATTGCGAAACGGTCGTCAAACGGGGTCGCATGGCCGTCTGCCTTGAGCGGTTGGCGGCCGGCGGGCGCGAACAAAACAGTGTCCAGTCGGAAAGCGTCCGCGGCCGCTCGTGCAATACCGATATGGCCGAGGTGGGGCGGGTCAAAGGTGCCGCCGAAGAGGGCTACGCGCATGGCTGCCAGCAATCGTACCTTAGGCTGCGACCACGGAGGGACGAGGAGCGGCACGGATCAATCCTCCGGTCGTTGCCTTGATCCGCGCTGTCCCGCGATCATCCTTTGTCGATCCCTCCGTTACCAGAGACGCAGCACGATACCGGTAGTGAATATCTTGGCGTCGATAGGACTGCCCGACACGCCGCTGTAAGCGAATTCGATGACGCGCCAGTCGAGGTGCGGGAGGATGGTGGAGTCCAGCCCGCCGATCACCTGATAGTTGAACTTGGTTGAGCTCGATGTGCCGCTGCCGTTATTGAAGTTGGCCGCTCCAACCAGGCCTTCGACGTAAGGTCGCAGCGGAAGGATCGGTGCTCTGAATGCCAGTCGCGGCCCCGCGGCTCCGGTGTAGTAGTGGAAGCCCGAGTGTGACAGAAACGTGCCGCGCGCATCGCCACCCAAGGAGAAGGCGATGAATCGTCCACTCTGAAGGTAGGCGCCCACAACAGGCCCATAGGCTGCGGAGACGCCGGTTCCGCCCACCGGGCCTCCGCTGAAGCCTCCATAGAAGGCTAGCTGTGCACGTGCGACGCTGGTGCCCAAGAGAAGAACAAACACCGCTGAAAGAAGAGCGAACTTACGATACAGGAGACTCTTGCAAGTATTCATGGGGGGAGGGCCTCTGATATAAGGCTACCCCATGGCTAGCGCAAAATTTTGCATATTGTTCTAAGCGGAACATCTTTGGAGACGGTTCGGACCCGTCGCATGGTTAGGAACTACGGCGACGAGCAGAACTGGGCGGAGGCGGATAGTTAGGCTTGAGCTTCACAGGAGCAGGTGCCTCCGTCTCAATGCTCACAGGCCGATGAGTCGCAACCAGCTCGGCAATCCCAAACTTGAGCGCCTCGACTCCCTCACCTGTTACCGCAGAGATGACATAAAACGGCAGCTTCCGCCGTTTGGCAAACGTAGTCAGCTTCTTCAGCTTGTCCGGATTCGCAACATCAGCCTTGGCCGCAACCAGAACCGTAGGCCGCGTAACAAGCGCAGGATCGAAGCTACGCAGCTCCTCCGTAATCACCTTGAAGTCCTCAACCGGATCAGGCCGATTGCTCGCGTCCGACACATCCACCAGATGAACAATGACGCTCGTCCGCTCGATATGCTTCAAAAACTGAATCCCCAGCCCAGCGCCGAGATGCGCGCCTTCAATCAGTCCCGGCAGATCGGCCACCGTAAACGACTGCTCATGCGGCCACTCCCCCACCGACACAACGCCCAGATTCGGCTCCAGCGTAGTAAACGCGTAGTTCGCAATCTTAGGCCGAGCCGCCGAAAGCCTCGAAATCAGCGTCGACTTACCGACATTCGGATACCCCACCAGCCCCGCATCCGCGAGCAGGCGCAGCTCCAGCCGATACGTACGCTCTTCCCCCGCCCGACCCAGCTCATGCTCCCTGGGAGCCTGATGCGTCGACGTAGCAAAATGCTGATTCCCCCGTCCCCCGCGCCCGCCCTTGGCGATAACGATCGTCTCATTGGGCCGCGCAAAGTCGTGGACCAGCTCGCCCGTCTCGTCGTTATACAGCAGCGTCCCCACCGGCACCTTCAGCGTAGTCGACTCCCCGGCATACCCGGAGCAGTTCGACCCAAGCCCATGTCCGCCGCGCTGAGCCTTATGTTCGGGGTTGAAGCGAAAGTGAACCAAAGTATTGTGGCTCAACGACGACGACATCAAAATATCGCCGCCATGGCCGCCGTCGCCGCCCGACGGACCTCCCCGCGGAACGAACTTCTCACGGCGAAACGCCATGCAGCCATTGCCGCCATCACCGGCCTTTATGCGGATTCGCGCTTCATCAATAAACATTTTTCAGTATCCAGTGTACTAGGCGAAGGGCTAAACTGCTGGCATACACAATCGCAAGGTGAATCGGCTCTGCTCATTACGGCGACGCCTGATCTCACGACACGAAAGCGATTCGGCCCCTTTTGAACGGTTTACCGTGCATTCATCGCGGTATGCAATTCTAAAGCGCATAAGGCTAGAGGGTAGTCTCGATCAACAGGCCTGACGACCGGCCCGAGCGCAAACCCCGCGACAAGCCCCGCACGATAGGCCACAAAACCATAAAGCACGACCTCAGCCGTTGATCTGAAGCGCGACCTGGTGTGGACGGCAGGTATCACTCTAAGGAGACCAAAAATGATTAAGCAAATCACCCAATGGGCACTCGTTGCAATCTTCTGCGTCGGTTTCGCAGTCCCATCCTATGGACAATCGGCGGTAGACGGAGCCATAGGCGGCACAGTACAGGACGCAACTGGCGGCGCGATTCCAGCCGCTACCATCGTCGTCCGCTCCAACACAACGAACGCCGAGGCGACGACGGTATCAGACTCGCAGGGCTTCTTCCGCGTGATTCATCTACAACCCTCCACCTACACCGTAACGGTGACAGCGCAGGGCTTCCAGACATTCAAGTCGCCTGAAGTCATCGTCCAGGTCGGCCTATTGACCGATATCACGCCGAAGCTCCCCGTTGGCGGCGCAACCGAAACGGTTGAAGTTCTCAGCGAGTCGCCCGCCATCAACACCACCTCTCCCGACTTTGGCGGTCTCATCGACCAGCGTGTCCTCCGCGATCTCCCCGTCAACAACTACCGCTGGTCGTCCTATGCGCTGCTCACACCCGCCGTTGTCAGCGACACCAGCGGCTTCGGCCTCCTCAGCTTCCGCGGCCAGAGCACCCTCTTGAACAACGTCACCATCGACGGCGCCGACGACAACCAGGGCTACTTCTCTGAAGAGCGTGGACGCACCCGCGCCGGTTACTCCACCGCAAAGGCCGCCGTTCAGGAGTTTCAGGTCAACACCTCCAACTACACCGCCGAGTACGGCCGTTCGGCTGGCGGCGTCGTCAACTCCGTCACCAAGAGCGGCGGCAACCAGATCCACGGTGAGCTCTACTTCACCGATCGCGACGCCTCCTGGGGCGCGGCCAACGCCTTCACCACCCGCAGCGTCCAGTTGACCCCCGGCGGCCCCTTCGTCGCGCAAAACTTCAAGCCCACCGACGTCCGCAAGCAGTTCGGCGGAGCCATCGGCGGCCCCATCTTCAAAGACAAGCTCTTCTTCTTCTTCGCCGGTGACGGCTTCCAGCGCAACTTCCCCGGTGTCGGAGTCGCCAGCAATCCCGGCAGCTTCTTTACCCTTCCCGATACCACTCTGCCCGCCGGTAAAGTCTGCGGTGGAACCGGTGGCGCCGCCCCCAGCACCATCGACGCCGCGGCCTGCACCCTGCAAACCAACCTTAACCTCCCGACATATACTGCGGCCGCCAACAACTACATCAACGGTCTCGCCGGCCTCAACACGATGCTCGGCACCGTACCGCGCCGCGGCGACCAGACCATCCTCTTCCCCAAGATCGACTGGCAGATCAACTCCCGCAATCACGCTTCGTTCGAGGTCAACCGCCTGCGCTGGTCATCCCCCGCCGGCATTCAGACTGCCTCTACAGTCACCGATGGCATCGCCAGCTTCGGCAACGACTACGTCCGCGTGACCTTCGGCATCGCGAAGCTCGACACCGTCATTACCAGCCACATCACCAACGAGATCCGCTACCAGTACGGACGCGACTTCGAGTTCGAGTTCAATCAGACGCCGACTCCCTACGAGCAAACCAATCTCGTAGGTCCCACCCCCGGCGGCGCATACACCAATCCGCTCGGCCTGCCCCCCAGCGTTACCATCACCAATGGCTTCACCTTTGGTACACCGAACTTCCTGAACCGCCAGGCTCTCCCCGATGAACGCCGCTGGCAGGTTGCCGACACCGTCAACTGGGTCCACGGACGCCACAACTTCAAGTTCGGCGGCGACTACATCCACACCAACGACATCGTCAACAATCTCTTCTCCGGCTTCGGTGTCTACAGCTACTCCAGTCTCCCCAGCTACTTCACCGACTTCTATCTCTCCCAGGATCCGAATCCTGCCAATCGCGCCCGCGCGAAAAACTTCAGTAGCTACGTCCAGGGCTTTGGCATTTCGGGTCTCGAGTTCCAGACCTCCGACTTTGGCTTCTTCGCAGAAGACAACTTCAGAGCCACACCCAAGCTGACCCTCACCGTCGGGCTACGCTACGAGTTCGAGCAGCTACCCTCGCCCGTCAGCTCTCTCGTCATTCCCTCTCTTCCCCAGACCGGCGTCTTCCCCAGCAACAACACCAACGTTGGTCCACGCCTGGGATTTGCCTACGACGTCTTCGGCAGCAACAAGACCGTCATTCGCGGCGGCTATGGCATGTTCTTCGCCCGTATTCTCAACGGCACCATCTACAACGCCCTCACCAGCACAGGCTCAGCCGCTGGTCAGTTCACCGTAAGCCCGACAGCTACCTCGGCGGCCGCGCCGCCTTTCCCGCAGATCATCGCGACCGGAAGCCTCGCAGGTGCGCCAAACTCCGTCTTCTTTGATCCCAACTTCAAGGCTCCTCAGATCCATCAGGCTAACCTCACGGTCGAGCAGGACTTGGGCTGGAACACAGTATTCAGCATGTCGTACCTCGGAACGTGGGGCCGCAGGCTGCAAAACTTCGTCGACATCAATCTGCCGGCTCCAACCACCGTCAACTACACCGTCGTCGATACCTCCGGCAAAGGTCCTCTTGCAGCAGGCTCAACCTTCACCTCGAAGTTCTACGCCAAACTGCCCAACACCGCCGGAGCACCCTGCGCGAGCCAGCGTCCCAACTGCGCCTTCGGTTCCTTGACCGATATCTTCAGCGGCGTCAATTCGAACTACCAGGGCATGGTCGCGCAGATCAATCACCGCTTCTCCAACCACATCACGTTCAGTGCAAACTACACCTGGTCCCACGCGCTGGACTTCGGTCAGAACAATCAAACCGCCACGGTGGCCAATAATCTGCTCGATCCTGCCAGCCTCCGTGCCGAGTATGGCAACTCGCTCACCAACGTCACCAACCGCTTCGTGCTCAATGCCATCGGCACTGCACCCTGGCAGTACACAGGCTGGATGGCTTACCTCCTTAACGACTGGGAACTCGCTCCCAGCTTCCAGCTTCAGAGCGGATTCCCCTACTCCATCGGCACCAGCGGCACACTCTCCTCGGCGTTTGTCGCCACGGGTAGCCCAACCCTCAGCGCCATCGGCGGCGGCATCAACGGCTCCAACGGTACCTTCCGCGTTCCCGGCTTCGAGCGCAACGGGCTCGCTCAGCCCAGCACGAATACGTTGGATCTACGTCTCTCCAAGCGCTTCACCATATACGAACGGCTCAAGCTGGAGCTGATGGCCGAGACCTTCAACATCCTCAACCGTCAGAACGTGACCGCAGTCAACACAACCGGCTACTTCCTGGGCAACACAACCATTGCAGGAGCCACGCCGACCGCTCCCCGGATCGTAACCGGCAATACGCTCACCTTCAATACAAGCTCCACCAACGCCACCCAGCCTCTCTTCCAATCGATAACCAACACCAACTCGAGCGGCTTCTCCTTCGCCCCTCGGCAACTCCAGCTAGGAATCCGGGCGCAGTTCTAACACACGAGCCAGACGGCGACCGTCACAGCTACGGTCGCCGTTGCAGCGGGTGCCCCATATCTCGATTTTGAGATGTGGGCCATTCGCGCGGAAGCGCGAACCGTTCTTCTCCTCCGGGCGATATACCAATACCGTCTGCACGAAAAATAAACCTGAAAAATCTGGCATGTTTTTCACCTTCGAAAAAGATGCCGCCCGCTAACCACGCTTGCCACACATTTCTCCCATAAGCACCCAGCAAAAACCACAAACAAAACACCACTTCTTCGGAACCCCCCCCTAAAAAATCACACACAAAAAAATCCCGCATTTGCGCGGCCAGCTATGATGATGACAAACGCTCTACCCGGACGATGTCTTCCCGTGGTCGTGCTGCTAAGTGTCTGAGATCACGGGAGAAAGCAATGTTGTTCTTTCCGAGACGCGCTGCCCTAAGCGCGTTCCTCCTGAATGTAGTTCTGCTGGCGCACGCCTACGGCCAGACCGCAGTCGACGGAGCCATCCGCGGCGTAGTCCTGGACCCCACCGGCGCAGTCATGTCCGGAGCCGTAATCCAGGCCGAAGACCTCTCCACCCACCTCATCCTCCACACCACCACCAGCCGTACAGGCGACTTCATCCTCCCCAACGCCCCCTCCGGCGAATACCAGCTAACCATAAGCGCATCAGGATTTTCCGCCATGACCCTGCCCATGATCCACGTCGAGGTCGGTGGCGTAACCGAGGTCGAAGCTCACCTGAAAGTAGCCTGGACAAGCGATACCGTATCAATCACAGCGAGCCAACCCAACCCACCCGCCACCAGCCTCGAAGAGCCTTCCGCCACCGCCATCTCCAACACCATCACCGAAAGCGACATCGACCACTTACCCGCAAACGGCCGTCGCTGGCAAGACTTCGCCCTGCTGACCCCAACCGCCAACCCAAACGAAAAAATAGACTTACCAAGCTTCAACGGCCTCCCGGTAACCCAAAACGGCACCCGCATCGACGGAGCCGACGACGACCAAAGCTTCGGTGCAGTTCCACGTGGAACCGCCGCCGAAACCAACGGCGAACCCGAAGAACAAGCCGCCCAGACGCCCGGCACAAACTCGCGTCATCGCTCAGGCGGGACCTATACCTTCTCGCAGGAAGCAGTCCGCGAATTCCGCGTAAACAGCCAAAATTATTCCGCACAATATGGCCACGCCCTCGGCGGCATAGTCACCACAGTCTCAAAAAGCGGCACAAATAAACTTCACGCCACCGCCTTTTATCTGGCACGCGACAGCGCGTGGGCCGCGACAAATCCGTTTTCGACTGCAACAAGCTATGTCAATGGTGCCGTGACGAGTCTGGCTGTGAAGCCGCACGATCTGCGGCAGCAATTCGGCGGAAGTGTAGGCGGCGCGATCCTGCAGGACAAGCTCTTCGTTTTTTACGCAAATGATCAGCAGAAACGAACATTTCCAGCGATATCGTCACCGGGCGATCCAGCCTTCTATTCTTTGACGGCAACCCAGATGACGCTGCTCGCAAACCGTGGCGTGACTAGTACGAAGGTGAACGCAGCGCTGAATTATTTAAATAGCCTGACAGGCGTAGTACCAAGACATTCCGATCAAACAGTGAACTTCGGCAAATTAGACTGGCAAGCCTCGAAAAAAAATCACATAAGCACGCAATACAACCGCGCACGATCGAGTGCCCCTGCTGCGCTACGGCTGGCTCCGGTGGTGGATCGCGGCGCTGCCAGCCTGGGCAGCAGCTTTGCCAAGGTGGATGCGGTGCTGGGGCGCTGGGTTTGGATGGCGAGTCCGCATGTCACCAATGCCGTAAGCGGGCAATATGGGCGAGATCTCCAGTTCGATCAGGCGCAACAGCCACTGCCGCAGGAGCCGGCGGTGGGACCTGGAGGATATGTTCCTGAGGTTTCAATTGGCCCGCTGGGGCTCATCTTCGGGACACCAGCCACGCTGGGGCTCAAGGCATTCCCCGATGAGCGCCGAATAGAAATGGGCGATATGCTGACCTGGGTGCACGGAGGCCATGTCGTTCGTGTGGGTGCGGAGTTCAGCGCCGTGCGTGACGTGACGGACTCACTGAGCAATGCAGAAGGGACATTTCGGTATGACAGCGGTGCTACGAGCGGCCATGCTGGCGGACTCGTAGACTGGATCACGGACTACACCTTCAACGTCAACGCATACCCGAACGGCGGGTGCCCGTCTATCCATGCTGCGGTGCATGACTTCTGTTTCCGATCCTTCACGCAGAGCTTCGGTGAACAGTCAGTCTCATTCAATACTCAAGAGTGGTCGGGCTTTGTGCAGGACGACTGGCGCGTGCGACAAGGGCTGACGGTAAACGCGGGTCTGCGCTATGAGTACGAGCTGCTGCCGTTTCCGCAACAGCCAAACGCGGCGCTGGATGCAGTCTTCGGCAAGGTGGGGGCGACGAGCGTCTTTCCGGAAGATCGAAATAATTTTGGACCGCGGGTTGGGGTCGCATGGGAGCCGTTAGGCTCTGGACAGGGAGTGGTGCGCGTTGGGTATGGTTTCTACTTCGGACGGCTTCCGGGTGCGACGATTCGTAGTGCTTTGGCTAATACGGCGCTGGGGTCCTCGACACTCAATGTACGGATTGTGCCTGGAACCATTACAAATTGTCCTCAGGTAGCGAATCAGGGCTTCGGTTATGCCTGTGCCTATTTGACGACTCCGTCGGCTGCGGTCGGGGCGACGACCTCGGCGATGGTTTTCGATCGCAGGTTCCGGGTGCCGACAGTCCAACAGGGGAGTTTCAGTGTTGAGCGTGAGGTGGGGGCTGGGGTTGTGGGGAGTGCGACCTACCTGATCAATCTCGACCGGCAGCTTCCGAACTCGGTCGATATCAACATCGCTCCTTCCGTCGGTACGGGAACGTTTGAGATACAGGGTGGTACGGGCATGCCTGGGGTCCGGGATGGTGAGATGTTTTCGGTGCCGGTGTATACGCAGCGAGTCAGCGCGGGCTTCGGGCCGGTCACCGACATCGAGTCGAACGCCAATGCAAGTTATAACGCTTTGGTGGTGGAGGCTCGGCGCAAAGGCCGGAGAGGGCTGGAGTTTCACGTCAGCTGGACGTGGTCTAAGGCGATCGACTTCGGACAGAACGGCGGAGCGACTCCTCGGATCAACGGGCAGTTCGATCCGTTTACGGTGCAATATGACAAAGGTCTCTCGGCTTTGAATTTTCCGCACAGGGTGATGGCTAGTGCGGTCTGGGAGCCTCGGTTTGCGTCCGAGCTCAGATGGCTGCGGACTTCCGCGAATGGCTGGCAGATCGCTTCTTTGTTTACGGAACGGAGCGGGGGCCCCTACAGCTATGACATCTTCGGCGGCACCCGGCTGGCGGGTGGGCGCGAGAGCATCAACGGTGCGGGCGGTGCGGTGTATCTGCCTACGGTGGGGAGGAATACGCTTCGGCTGCCGGATGCCTATAACCTCGATCTGCGTGTGAGCCGCACGGTACGGGTCACGGAGGGGGTTCGGGTTCGCGGGACGGCGGAGGTCTTCAACCTGACGAACCACGTGAACTACTCGGGCGTTACGCAGAGGGCGTTTCTTGTAGGTACTGCTGTGAATGGCGTGACGCCACTGATCTTTCAGGATGCTGCGACTGTGGCAGCGGAGGGTTTGAACACGCGACCATTCGGAGCGTTTACGGAAGCGGCGACGGGCAGCACGCAGGAGCGCCAGATGCAGCTTGGGTTGAGGGTCCAGTTCTAGGACCGTTCGTGGTTGCAGCGCGTCTAGTGCTGCGAGATCGAAAGCGTGTTGCCGTCAGGATCGAGGAACCAGGCGACCCTTGCGCCGTTCGGTGCTGTCCAGATTCCTTCGCCGCTTTGTTCGAAGTAGGCATATCGGGCGAACACGAGTCCTCTGCTGGTGAGCTCGGCTACCGCCTGGTCGATGTTTTCTACCTGGAAGCCAAGGATGGTGAAGGGCATAGGGGTAAACTCGCCGACACGAACGATGCGGATCATCGTGCCGTTGGCGTCCATGACGATGGCGAAGGCGTCGTCGTTTACGAAGCTAAGACCGAGAACGTCTTCGTAAAAGATGCGGGCCTTGGCTGCGTCCCTTGTGGGAATGAAGGCGATGACCGGGCATTTACACAGCATGGTGGTTCTCCTCTTCGCTTCGTGGAACTACTCGGTACCCCCCATCCCTCTGTCTAGCGCAAAGTATCTGTATTCAATAACTTAAACATCATGTGTCCACGCAAAGTATTCATTCCAGATACTTTACTTGCAAAGTATTCATTGCATGATACTTATCGGTTCCATAAACGACGAAAGCTCCGGGTGGGGGCCCGGAGCTTTCTTTTAGCTCTATATATCTAGTTTAGCTGATTGAGCGGAATTAATACGCCATGCGTATCTGTATGACGGGATTCGGTTTATGGGATTTGAGGGCTTGACAATGGATTTTCCGGCGAAAAAGACCGGATCAACTGCGGCGTCAACTTTTCGGCACCATCTTTACCCGGCGACAAATGTGGCTAAGACAATCAACAGAACAACAACGGTCGCAATCGCAATGTTTGCGAAATTTATGTAATAAGTCCGGTTCTTAAGAGTTAGCGTTAGGCCGTTCCAAAGTAAGAAATTTTTCATATCGCTTCCTAGCACCGGGCAGTGGGGATCATTTTACGGATGGGCCACCCGCCAAAGCCATCTGCGAGAATGAGCCGAGCCGAAAGGAGCCCATTGAAAAGGACTTGCCTGATTTTCTCCCTGATTGTCGTCACTTCTGCGTTGTTGCGTGCTCAAGGTGGTTCAGCGTCGGATCGACGTGACTCAGCCAGAGAACATGTGCTGGTTGTGATGACTGATGGCCTGCGCTGGCAGGAGGTGTTCGGCGGGGCTGACCCTTCGCTTTTGACGAAGGAGAACACGGACGGTCAATCCATCGATGATTTGCGACAACGCTATGTGCGCGCAACGCCCGAGGAGAGCCGACGCGCGCTGATGCCATTTCTTTGGAACCATGTGGTGCCCGAAGGTGAGATCTACGGCAACCGAAAGAAGGGATCAGAGGCTTATGTCACAAACGGTCTCAATTTCTCCTACCCGGGGTACAGCGAGACGCTGACGGGTCATCCTGATGGCCGCATCAAGAGCAACGACAATGTGCCGAACCCGAACGTTACGGTGCTCGAATGGCTCAATGCTGAGTGGAAGAAGAGCGATCCGAGCATGCATGACCAGACCGCTGCTTTCGGCGCGTGGGAGGTGATTGGAGGTGTGGTGAATCAGCAGCGCTGCGGCTTTGTGGTCAATGTGGGCTACGATCCGCTGACGTCGATTCCTGTTACACCTCGGCTCGAGCTGCTGAACCGCTTGAAGGCAGAGACGCCGCGCCTATGGGAAGACGAGACATTTGATGCGCCAACTTTCAACACTGCGATGGAGTACTTGAAGGCGGAAAAGCCGCGGCTGCTCTTTTTGTCGCTTGGCGAGACGGACGACTGGGCGCATGCGGGACGTTACGGCTTCTACCTGGATGCAGCGCATCGCGTCGACCAGTATCTGGAAGAGCTGTGGAAGTTTGTGCAGGCTGATCCGGAGTATCGCGGGCATACAACGTTGATCTTTCTGCCGGATCACGGCCGTGGTGACGCACCCACAGAGTGGAAGACTCACGGGGAGAAGGTTCCAGACTCGAAGTACATTTTTCTTGCAGCGATGGGAGCAGGTATACCGGCGCGAGGCGAGCTGGGCGCACGCACTCCTGCGGTGACGCAAAGTCAGGTTGCTGCGACGATAGCCCGTCTCTTCGGCAAAGACTGGAATCGAGAGACGCCGCAGGCAGGCAAGCCGCTTGCCGAGATTCAATAGACAGTTAGCTACGACGAGACGTTTCCGAGGCGAACCCGAGAGCTTCCGGTCGGTTGGGACGTTGCGGATCGATGGCGCTATCAGGCAACGCGGTAAAGCGCGTGACGGGAAATGCGTTGGGGTAGTTTTGCTGGATCCATTCGGTCATCTTTTCGCGGACGATGCAGCGGAGGTCGAAGCTGTCGCTGGAGTTGCGGGAGCTTGTGAGGCAGCGGATCTCCATCGCGCGTTCGCTGAGGTTGGTGACCTGAAGGACGCAGGTTCGTCGGTCCCAGAGCGGCGAGGTGTCGACGATGGTGAAGAGTTGCTGGCGTAGGGCTTCCACGGGGATGGAGTAATCGACATAGAGGAAGGCTGTGCCCAGGATGTCGGAGGAGTCGCGTGTCCAGTTCTGGAAGGCGTTTTCGATGAAGAAGCTCAAGGGGACGATAAGGCGGCGGAGATCCCAGATCTTGACGACGACGTAGGCAGAGTTGATCTCTTCGATGCGACCCCACTCGCCCTGGATGACGACAACGTCATCGACGTGAATGGGATCGGTGAAAGCGATCTGGAGGCCGGCGAAGAAGTTGGCTGCGGTGGAGCGGGCTGCGGTGGCTAGGATCACGGAAGCAACGCCGGCGGAGGCAAGAAGACCGGAACCCCAACGCCAGATACTAGCGTCGTTGAAGGTCCAGAGGAGAGCGCCGATCGTAACGACGACGATCAAGGCAATGAGAATACGGCGGAAGAACTGGAACTGGGTATGGATACGGCGCGCCTGCAGATTGTTGGGGGCGCTGAGGTCATAACGGCGGAGCGTTACGGCCTGGAAGACGTAGACACAACTGACTGCGAACCATCCGAGTGCAATGACGACCGCCATGGCGAGAATCTGGCGAAGGACGCTTGTGGCGTTATCGGGGATTCTGGGAATGGCTGGCAGAACGAGACGCAGGCATGTGATGAAAAAGATGGCGCGCGCAGGATGGCTGAGGTACTTCTGGATGCCCCATCCCATAATCTTGTATTCAGATTCTTTGCGGCGGATGAAGCGGAAGATGATGTAGTGTGCGATGTTGGCGACGACGATGACGGCGCAGAAGAGGAAGACGACGAAGAACCATGGGTGGCGGAAGTGTTCGTTGATGACGGTCTGGTAGTAGTCCATAGCTAAGAGTGTGACGTAGCAGAGGTAGGTGGTTGCCTCCTCCTGCTGACTTGGATGCGGGAAGAGGCCGGGAATGGATGCTGAGGTTGGCTAGTTTTGCTTGAGAAAGTCGAGGATGGCTTGCTGAAGCGCGATGCGGTGATCGGAGTAGGAGTGGTCGGTGGGCATGTGGATCTCGTTGACCTGTTGATTGCCGGCTTTGTGAAGGGCTTCGACGAAGGCGTCGTTTGCGGGGGCGAGGCCGTCGTCAGAGGTGAGAACGAGGATGTGACGAGTGGCGAGCTTGGGGGCAAGGTTCACGAAGTTGAACTTGGCGGCGTTGACGATGATCTCGTTGGCGAGACTTTCGGGGGTGGTACCGGCGAGCGGGGCCATGCCTTCGTCGGCGAGGTGGGTGGCGATGGCTTTGACTGCTGTGTCGTGCTTATCGGCGGGCAGTGATTGCAAGCGGCCAGCGTTGAAGTCGGCTGCGGAGATGGTGGCGATGGCTTTGATGCCGGGGTCGTTTGCGCCGCCCTGGATGGTCATGAAGCCTCCCATGCTGTGACCGATGAGGACGAGGTGGGTGGAATCGACGCGGAGCTTTTTGGCGTTGGCGGGGTCGCGCAGGTAGGCAATGGCGGATTGGACGTCTTCGATGCAGTGGGTGAAAGAGAAATCGCCGTGCGAACCCCAGGAGCCGCGATAGTTGAAGTAGAGGACATTCCAGCCGGCGCGGCGAATGGATTGGGCGAGGTCGAGGTTCTTCTCATTGCCGGGGAAGCCGTGGAGAAGGATGACGGTGGGGTGGGGGCCAGCTCCCGAGGCGATGTAGACGAAGGCGTTGAGGAGGGCTCCGTGGCTGGGGAGCTGGAAGGATTGCATCGCGGCGGGGTTGGCTTTGTCGGCCGCGGGGTCGGTGGTGATGGGGGATTGCGCGTGCGTGGGTACGACGATGGAAAGCGACACGCTGAGCAAGGCTGCCGAGAGGACGAGGCGTCGTAGGGTCATATCTCAGATAATCCCATAGTCTTCCAGTAGCTTGCCGATGATTGTTTTCTCGACATACCTTTTCGCGAAGAACGGGATGGATAATTTCTCGCGGTCGCGAAGGAACGCCGTCGATTTGATCAGCTCGCGCACGTCATAGATCGAGCCGAATACTTCCGGTACACCACGTTCGACGCCGAGCAGCTGATAAACCGCTTCCATCCCCGTGCGAACTGAATACTCCGTGGTGAAGATACAGTCGCGCGTCGACTCCGCGAACTGTCCGATGAAGGCGAAATTCTTCACGCCATCTGGTACTACCTCGGGGCGGTCTGTGCCATTGCGCGTCAAGAAGAAAGCTGTAATGAAGGGCATCATGCAGGGACGTGTGATTGCGGCGTCGGAAGCCATCTGGTCTATCTCATTCGCCGGCACGCCGAGATGAAAGAGCCACTCCCGCGTGATCTCTTCGCCTGTGCAGTCGCGCATCGGCTTCTTCACATAGTCGCCCGGCCGGTCCGTAAACAAGGCATAGAACCACACCACAGTCTGATCGTCGGGTTGTTTCTTGAAGTGCGGCTGCCGGTTCACTGTCCAACTGAGCAGCCAAGACGAATCGCGCACACTCACAATGCCGCCCGTAACCACCTTGCCGGAGCGCGTCGGCCGCTTCGCGATCTTCTCGATGTAAGCCGGAATCCGCTGATCCAATGTTGTGATTGAGGCTGAGGCCCACTGTGATTCCTCGGGCCGCATGCAGAACTTGTCCGGCCTGCCGAATGACGGGTCCTGTGCTGCGATGTTGCGCCACAGGTGCCAGCTTCCGCCATCGTGCACAATGGGATCGAACTTCGCTGCAGTGTGATGGTCGCCCCACTCGGAATTCTCAACAAGCGACCCGTTGGTCACGAAGACAAGCTCATTCTCTGTCAGGTCGAGTCCACCCACCTTGCCTTCCTGAATCCACTCGATGCGCCGAGCGACCTTCTTCTCCGGTGTAATGTCGAAGACGACATTCATCACCTGCGTGTCGAACTGCACCTTCACACCCTGCTTCTGCAGCCATATCATCAGCGGCAGCACCAGCGATTCGTACTGGTTGTATTTGGTGAACTTCAACACGCTGAAGTCCGGCAGCCCCTGGATGGCGTGGATGAAGCGCTGCACGTAGAGCTTCATCTCGAGCGCACTATGCCACTCCTCGAACGCGAACATCGTGCGCCAGTAGAGCCAGAAGTTCGACGCGAAGAAGTCTTTGCCGAAGACCTCGTTAATACGCTTCTCATAGAGTTGCTCGGGCAGCGCCAGCACGAGCTCTATAACCTCCTTGCGCGCCTTCCCTGTCAGCGTAAAGTCCAAGCCGGTCTTGGCATCCTTACCCTGCTCGATAGTTGCGCGCTGCAGCGAATAGTTCGGATCATCCTTGTTGAGCCAGTAAAACTCATCCAGCACAGACGCGCCCTCGATCTCCAGTGAAGGAATCGAGCGGTAGAGGTCCCATAGGCACTCGAAGTGGGCTTCCATCTCGCGGCCGCCACGAATCAGCCATCCGGTCTGAGCGTTGCCTGCGCCATCGAGCGCGCCACCACCGATCCTTGACGCTTCAAGAATCGTGATTCGCTCGCCCTTCATCTGGCCGTCGCGAATCAGAAACGCCGCAGCCGCGAGCGAAGCCAGTCCGCCGCCAACCAGGTAGGCTGATTTCTCATCTACGCCGGCGGGCTTCCGCGGTCGAGCAAATGCTTCATAGTTTCCCTTGCTGTAATACACGGAGAACCTCCTGTTGTGTAGGCTGTTTTATCAGCCGACCCATGACGGGCACAGACATAGCTCATGCGCTAGAGACGGCATCTAGTTAGATGCGAGAACCGCAAGCGGTTTCGTGAGGCGATCGTCAAAATTTGAGAGTTGGCGACTGTCGCAGAAGAACTCACCTCGCAGAGCCGTCGAGAAGGTTAGAATTCGTTACTACCTTAGGACGTTAGTGGCAGGAACGGGCTTTCGGTATGCCTCGGGAGGGGAATTTTCGAACCTGGGAACGAATCCTTCTAGAATAGAAGTGTGAGCTTTACGGAACAATACGATGTTGTGGTTGTGGGCGCGGGGCATGCCGGATGTGAGGCTGCGGTGGCTGCGGCGCGCATGGGTTTGCGGACGGCGATCTTTACGCTGAATCTGGATTTGATTGCTCAGATGAGTTGCAATCCGGCGATTGGTGGGATCGCCAAGGGGCATCTTGTGCGTGAGGTGGATGCGCTGGGTGGCGTCATGGGTGAGGTGGCGGATGCCTGCGGGATTCAGTTTCGGCTGCTGAATACGAGCCGGGGGCCTGCAGTTTGGTCTCCTCGGGCGCAGTGCGATAAGGCGCTGTATCGCGTGAAGATGCGTGAGGTGCTGGAGGGACAGAGGAACCTGTTCATCAAGCAGGCTGAAGTTGTGGATTTGATTGTGGAGGATGGTTCGGATTCTACGCATCATGAACTCACTGATGGTGCTGACCCCAACCTTCGCGCGATCAGGCGCGCTCAGGATGGGGCACCCAGGGTGGTACGTGGGTTGAAGTTGCGGGATGGGCGGGTGGTTTACGCCGGGACTACGGTTGTTACGACTGGCACCTTTTTGAATGGGCTGATCCATTGCGGGGAGCAGCAGTACACGGCGGGGCGTAGTGGGGAGCCGGCGAGTGTTTTGCTGGGCGAGAGCTTGAAACGGCTGGGGTTGCGTGAGTGCCGGTTGAAGACGGGGACGCCTCCTCGACTGGATGGTCGTACGATCGATTGGGAGAAGTTTGAGGAACAGCCGGGAGATGTGGATCCTACGCCGTTCAGCTTTCGGTCTCCGTTTTCGAAGGGCGGGGAGCCGCCGCTGCGTCAGATCAAATGCCACATTGCGCACACGACGGACGAGACGCTGCGGCTGATCCGTGAGAATGTGCACCGCTCGCCAATGTATACGGGACAGATTGAGGCGATTGGACCGCGGTACTGTCCTTCGATTGAAGACAAGATCGTGCGCTTTCCGGATAAGACGCGGCACCAGTTCTTCCTGGAGCCCGAGGGGTTGAACACGCATGAGGTGTACATCAACGGCATGAGCACAAGCCTGCCGATGGAGATTCAGGCGGCGATGGTGCGATCGATCCCGGGGCTTGAGCATGCGGAGATGCTGCGGCCTGGCTATGCGATTGAGTATGACGCGATTGATCCGACAGAGCTGGATCGCACATTGAAGGTGAAGTCGTTTGACGGGCTTTATCTCGCTGGCCAGATCAATGGCACGAGCGGCTATGAAGAGGCTGCGTGTCAGGGGCTGATGGCGGGGATCAACGCGGCGTTGGCGGTGAAGGGTGAGCCTGGGTTCACGCTTGATCGCACGGAGGCTTATACGGGCATCCTGATCGATGATCTGATCAGCAAGGGAACGAATGAGCCATATCGAATGTTTACTTCGCGTGCGGAGTTTCGGCTGCATCTGCGAATCGACAACGCGGACCGCAGGCTGACTCCGCATGGGCGGCGGCTCGGACTGATTGATGATGCAGCCTGGGCTGAGTATGAGGCCAAACAGTCGCGTGCGGTTGCGTTTGAGACGCTGCTGAGTAGTTCTCGCGTTCGTACGGGTGAGTTGCCGGAAGAGTTGTTGGGCCGCTTGGGAGGAGATGCCTCAAGTATCGCGGGGCAGAGCTTCGCGCAGTTGATTAAGCGACCGGAACTTGAGATCGAGGAGATCGCTCCGTTGCTGCACGATCGGCTGGCGGATGCGGGGGAGATCTTTGCTGTCTGGGTTGCTGCGATGGATGCTGCGGGCGGTGAACGGCTTCCGGCGTGGGTTCGCAACGAGATGAAGACGGTGGAGACCGAGATCAAGTACGCGGGCTACCTCAACCAGCAGCGGCGCTCGATGGAGAAGATGCGCAAGGCCGAGAAGATGGTGATTCCGGAGTGGTTCGACTACAGCGCGGTAAGCGGGCTTTCGACGGAGATGAAACAGATTCTCACGCGCGTGAAGCCTTCGACGCTGGGGCAGGCCAGTCGTATTGCTGGAGTGACCCCAGCAGCTATCAGCTTGATTCATGTGTACATCGAAATTCAGGGTCGGCGGCTGAGTGTGGCTTAAGGGGTGGTCTGTTACCTCCGGACAGGTGCCCGCATCTAATCGCTGCTGGGAGAATATGTGATGACGAGCGGCGTGGTTCGACTTGGAATTGGAGTGGTGGTTGTGGCGGCGCTCCTGATAGGAGTTCGAAAGATGGTGATTGGTGCGGAGACGAGGAAGGAGCCAATTCCGGCACCGGCAATTGACGAGCAGGCGGCCCCACACGGCAAGGAGACAGCGGTGTTTGCCGGCGGCTGCTTCTGGGGTGTGCAGAGCGTGTACAACCGCGTGAAGGGTGTTACGGCTACGACGGCTGGCTACTCGGGTGGCACAGCGAACACGGCAAACTACAGTGATGTTTCGTCCGAGAGAACGGAGCATGCCGAGTCGGTGAAGATCGTTTACGATCCGTCGAAGGTGAGCTACGGCACCCTGCTGCGGGTCTTCTTTTCGGTGGTGCATGATCCGACGCAGTTGAATCGGCAAGGGCCGGATGTAGGCACGTCGTATCGGTCGGCGATCTTCTACACGACACCGGAGCAGCAGAAGATTGCTGCGGCCTATATCGAGCAACTCGATGCAGCGCATGTGTTTCCGAAGAAGATTGTGACGCAATTGGTGCCGCTGAAGGCTTTTTATAACGGCGAAGACTATCACCAGGATTATGCGGATAAGAATCCTAACAATCCGTATATCCAGGTTTGCGATGTGCCGAAGATGGCGGCGCTGCAACAGCAGTTTCCCGATCTGTTCCAGAAGTACCACGGGCACTGAGTGAGTAGCCTGCTACTGAGTGACTTCGCCCTCAGCTTCGTCGGTGGGGGCGTCGATCTCTTCGCTGAAGCCTTCGAGCAGGCGTTCGAGGAAGACGTCCTTGTCGATACCTTTGTTGTGCAGCGAATGAGCTAGGGCGATGTGACGGGCGAGGTCGGCCAGGACGACACCCCAGGCGAAGGGGTCCTCCCATGCGCCGCAGCGGATGCTTACGTGCTGGCCCTGTTCGGCGACCCAGACGCGAAAGACCTCGAACGACCCTCTGTCGCGCTGTGCCACTGGTGGAACGTTCAGGTGTTTTTCTGAAGTCATGGCATGTCTTCCTTTGCTCATCGATTTTATTCAAATGACCCGAACGAACGTGATATTCACAGGCAACCCCAATTTTCCAGAGCTTAACCACAAGCCCTGCACTAGATATGAGTCATGTTGACTTCCGGCAGATATGGGTCACATCGACTTCAGGTGTGGAGAAGAACTAATCTAAAGATTCATGGCATCGTTCTCAGAAACATACTCGTCGGCAGAAGGCCTTCCGGCATCGGTTCATAACGAAATCGCAATCCTCGGTGCGATGCTGCAGGATGCTGTTGCAATCAGCGACGCTACCGGCAAGCTCAAAGTAGACGATTTCTCGCTCGATTCTCACAGGCGAGTCTATCAGGCAATGCTCGATCTGTTGGCGGCTGGGCATGCGGTCGATTATCTGACCGTGATGGACGCGTTGTCGAAGAGGAAGGAACTGGATGCGATCGGCGGTCCGGCTTACCTGGCGTTCCTGAGCGAAGGCATCCCGAAGAACCTGAACATCGAGAGTTACGTCCGCATCGTCAAGGACAAGAGCCTGTTGCGACAACTGATGTCGATCTTCAGCGACGGAGCGACGCGGGCCTCGGATCAGAGTGAAGACGCGATCAACGTGCTCGGCGATGTGGAGGCCCAGTTGTCGGAGGTGGCGGACAGCGCCATTCAACGCGGCTTCTCAGGAATCGCCGAGATCGTAGCTTCGTCGTTCGGCTCGATCGACAAGCTGTACGAGCAGGGCCGCGAGATCACGGGCCTCGCGACGCACTACATCGAGTTTGACCGCATGACCAGCGGGTTGCAGGATTCAGAACTGATCATCATCGCGGCGCGCCCTTCGATGGGCAAGACGGCGTGGGCCATCAACATCGCGCAGAACGCGGCGGTGCGCGACGGCAAGGTAGTTGCCGTGTTTTCGCTTGAAATGTCCAAGGAATCGCTGCTACGACGCATGCTCGCCAGCGAGGCGCTGGTAAACTCGCGCAAGATCCAGACAGGTTTTCTGCCCAAAGAAGACAAGGGCAAGCTGCTGGCGGCTCTTGAGCGGTTGATGGAGTCGAAGATGTTTATCGACGACACGCCAGGCATCACGCTGGCGGAGATGCGCGCCAAGGCGCGGCGACTGAAGCAGCAGGAGGGCCATCTCGACCTGATCATGATCGACTACCTGCAGCTGATGACGGGTTCGGCAGGAAAGAAGGGTTTTGAGAACCGCAACCAGGAGGTCTCGGCGGTATCACGCGGCCTGAAGGCGCTGGCCAAGGAGATGAAGGTTCCAGTAATTGCACTGTCGCAGCTTTCGCGTGCCAGTGAGCAGCGCGGCGGCGATAAGAAGCCGATGCTGAGCGATCTGCGCGAGTCAGGATCGATCGAGCAGGACGCCGACGTCGTGGCCTTCATACATCGTGACAGTTATTACAACAAGGATGAGAACGGCGACGAAGATCCCGAGTCGAAGGGTAAGGCGGAGATCATCATCGCCAAACAGAGAAACGGCCCGACTGGCAGTGTGCATCTGGCATATCTCTCCGACTACACGCGGTTTGAAAATCTTCAGAGCGATTCTGGCGGAGGCGGTTACTAGCGAACCACAGGCGACCATCAAATAGTGAGAAACAGCGAAAGGCTACCGACAGGACAGTGTCAGTAGCCTTTTCTTATGCTCGTCTTGCAGCCGGATGAAAAAAGGAGTGCGCAAGGCTTCCACTGAAAAGGCTGTATCCGTTGTAATGTCATCGTTGTTTTTGATACTAATCTGGCGTTTTATTGCGGTCCTATTTCCGAGAAGGAGGAGTAAAAATGCCAGAGGTTATTCTTTTTGAAAACGCCAATTTCCACGGGGCTCACAAGCATGTATTCACACCAGAGCCCAACCTCAACGCCGCGGACGACAACTACTTCAACGACAAAGTTTCTTCCATTGTCATTCTGGGCGGTGCGTGGGCGTTCTACCGGAACGCCAACTTCAACACTCCGTATGGGCCTGTTTTGGGGACTGGACTGTACCCCAGTGTGACGGCTATAGGAATCCGCAACGACGATATGTCCTCCCTTCAACCGGTCTCAACGGCACCAACTGTGCATGGAGCTCCTATCGGCGGACAAGTCGTGCTGTTTGAGAACGCCAATTTCCACGGCGCTCACAAGCATGTGTTCACGAAAGAGCCTAACCTCAACGCTTCGGATGACAACTTCTTCAATGACAGGGTCTCGTCGGTGGCGGTCTTGAGCGGGGCCTGGGCCTTCTTTAAGAACGCGGGCTACGACGGCAAATATCCCCCACTGCTGGGGCCTAAGATCCATCCTGACGGCCCCTATCCCGGTCTGTATCCTTTCGTGGCGAACGTCGGCATTCAGAACGACGATATGTCCTCCCTGGAGATCGTGCAGGGAGGAGCGACGATCCAGGGACTCAGTCAACCATTAGGCCATGTGGTTCTTTTTGAGAATGCCGGCTTTCACGGCCAGCACAAACATGTGTTCACACTGGAAGGAAATCTCAACGCCTCCGACGACAACTTCTTCAATGACCGCGTCTCATCGATCGTGGTCGAGCAGTCGGTGTGGGCCTTCTACCGCAATTCCGGCATGAACGGCCAATACCCCCGCACCTTGGGACCAGGACTGTATTCGTTCGTGGTTGATTGCGGCATCCAGAACGACGACATGTCCTCACTCCAACCGATATAACTCTGCGGAGCGATTCGGCTAGCTAGCGAACCATCGGCGATAACCAAAATAGTGACGAACGGTAGAAGGCTACTGACAGTACGGTGTCAGTAGCCTTTGCTTATGCTGTCGCTTAGAGTCGGATGAAAAAGGAGCGCACTATGAGCGAACAGACGAAGCGGAAGTCAGCGTTGGCGTGGTTTGAAATACCTTCGCGAGACCTCGATCGCGCGCGCAGATTCTACGAGACGATTCTCGAGTGCACCATGCACAAGGACGATTTTGGCAGCAAGGAAGACATGATGTGCATCTTCCCGGCGGAGCAGACTGGCGTAGCAGGCGCACTGGTCAAGCGGACGTTCCAACGGCCAGCGGGCGATGGAACTATGGTCTATTTGAGTTGCGACGGAAGGCTGGACGCCGTGCTTAGCAGAATCGAGCAGGCAGGCGGCCGAGTGATCATACCCCGCACGCCGGTTCCAGGGGGTCATGGTTCGTTTGCCTGCATGCGTGATACGGAAGGAAACCATGTCGGCCTGCACACGGCGATCTAAGTCTAAAGGTGCGGCGCATTACGGCGGCTCCAACTAGGATAGGTTCATGCGACGGGCAGACCGTTTATTTCAAATCGTGCGGACGCTCCGTGGAGGGCGTCTGCAGACCGCACAGGCGCTTGCGCAACGGCTTGAGGTGTCGGTGCGAACGGTCTACCGCGACGTGCGCGATCTACAGGCGTCGGGCATGCCAATCGAGGGGGAAGCTGGGGTCGGATACACACTCCGGCGCGATCTCGACCTGCCGCCGCTGATGTTCACGCGCAGCGAATTGACTGCGCTTGTGCTGGGCGCGCGGCTCGTGCAGGCTTGGGGTGGAGCGGAGAGCACAGTTGCAGCGGGGCAGGCGTTGCAGCGCATCGAAGGCGTGTTGCCACCCGATCTGCGGGAGCGGCTGGACAGCATCCTGATGTACGCGCCTGGAGGCTTCCATATGCGGCCGCATCTGCGCGAGCGACTCGACCTGCTGCATGAAGCTTGCGTCTCGCGGCGAGTCATAGCCTTTGCCTACACGCGCGAAGACGGAGCGCAGAGCCAGCGCGATGTCCGGCCCCTTGCGCTCTATTTCTGGAGCGGCGTGTGGACGCTGGCTTCGTGGTGCGAACTGCGGCAGGACTTCCGCGTCTTCCGTATGGACCGTATCGAAGGCCTACGCGTGTTAGACCGCGAATTTACGCCCAAACGCGGACAGCGGCTGGAGGACTTCCTTCGAACCGTAGAGAGACAACGAGTCGAAGCAACGGATTGTGTGGACAAGAACGGCGAAAGGCAAAGCGCCTAGTCAAAAGGCCTGCGCCGGGCCTTGTTTTTCATCCGTGGTGTCTGTATTGATCCGTGGTCCCCGCTCACTTCTTCGGCACCCAACTCCCCATCAAAACGTCAGTGGCAACGCGGTTTGTTGCGGTCGGCATTGTCATAGCGGCTGTGCCGGTTCCAGGGGGTACAAGGTTAATCGGCCAAAGCGGATCCGCCGCAGCGACTGGGCCTAACGGTACGTCAGCGATCTTCGTGCTGATGCTCGTGTTCATGGTGTCGATGAATTTGTTGGCGATGACCGCATAGCCGGTGTTGGTTGGATGTATACCGTCGAGCGAAAACAGGCCACCGAGGAAGCTGGTAGTTCCTGTAAATCCGTTGATAGTAATGCCGGATGCAGCGATCTGGGTGAAGAGCGCATTGATATCGACCAGCGTCGCACCCGCGGCCTGGGCCTGCTGCGCGATGATCTGGTTGTAAGCAGTCACCTGCGCCTTAACAGTCACCACCTCGGCTGCAGTGAGCACACCAGCATCGGTGATTGGCCCTTTCTGTGTTCCGGCAAGGATGGCCGAGATCTGGCTAAGGCCGGAATCGATCGTGACATAATCCCCAGGACTGATGCCGAACAGCGCACTGAGCGTCGCGACGGGCAGGTGCGTCGCCGCCGAGTACTCGGCAAGCACGAGCGCGGCAGGCTGCAGATATGGCACCAGTGTGACATCAGGAATATTGCCGATGACGAGGTGAGCGGGCGTCATCGTGGTCAGCAATTGGATGAGCGCGGTGTACTGCGTCGTAAAGTTCGCGGTCGAAGTCATCGACGACGGCATGCCGGTAAGGGCGGCGATCAGCGCATCGTTATTACCTGCCCAAAGAAAGATCGTCGTCGGCTGGGCATGAATCGCGAAGCCGGCTTGGCTGAAATCCTGTCCATAGCCGAGACCGGGAAAGCCAAGAACAAGTTGATTGATCTGCTGTTGTCCCGGAGTTGGATTCGCGAGCGCCACAGTGTTGGCGATGTCGTTGAGAAACGCTCCCGGTACAGCGAGATCGGTAGGCTGTGCGGCGAAGTTGTCACGCCCAGTCGTCGTTCCCGGCGCTGTCGTGATGACCGGCGGCGGTCCGACCGATACGAGCTGCATCACGTTGGGAGCACCGGGGTAGGCAATCAGCGGCAGCGTGATGCCGAAGTTAGCCTGCGTCGCCACCAGGTTGGCCCAGCCATGCACCTGCTGAGTGTCGAGCAGCGAGCCGCTTTGATAACCCGCCGTAAGCGAGTCTCCCAGGAAGACCGTGGTGGTGAAGTTGCCAATGTTCTTCTGTTGCGCAGACTGGATGGGTGCCAGCGGGTTGGAACTGCCGCTTGAGCAGCCGATAAGAGCGGTCAAGACACCGGCCGCAAGCAAAATTCGGCAAGCCGTTGATACTGAATAAGTATTCATTTTCATGGCGACAGACTGCCCCCTTGAAAACCGTTCCGAACCCCATGCGGTGTCGTATCCGGTACTGTTTCTTCAGACGTGGCTTTGTATCACAGCTGAGGTGGCATGGGGAATGGGGGCGCGTGTGCCGTTGTCCTTGTCTCTCTGGTCGTCATCCCGGCAGAGGATCTGCTTTTGCCTCCGTGCGGTGCACGAGACCGACCCAGAAATCCTGTCAAGCCCTAAAAGCTATAACCCGTTACGAACGAATAACATCCGCATGGCCTACTAATTCCACCCAGCCGACTATAATGAATAAAGAGATCAGAAAGCCTCGGACCAAGCCGAGGCTTTTTCATTTCACCCTGAGCCCGGACACAGGTCCCGACCTAAAGTATTTATTTTGAATACTTTGAGACTTAAGGTATGGGGTAGGGGGTACCTCATGATCCGTAGCCATTGATCTGGCTCAAAATGCGCCGCGCTGCAGTGAGTTAGCCGCGGTTAGGATAACGATGTGAAGAGTTGGGTCGAGATCTCAGAGCGGCGGCTCGCGACAAACTACAGGCTGCTGACGGAAGCTGCTAGCGTCGGGATGTCAGTACTGGCGGTGGTAAAGGCTGATGCGTACGGTCACGGCGCAGCAGTGTGTGCTCCCGTGCTGGTGCGTGCCGGTGCGCGTTGGCTCGGTGTGACGGATGCGCAGGAGGGGGCCGCCGTGGGCGAGGCTCTCGCAGCGGCTGGAGTCGCCGCCTCAGAACGGCCAGACATTTTGGTGATGTCTGGCTTATTGGCCGAGGATGCGGATGCCATCGTGCAGCATCGGCTCGTCCCCGTCGTGTGGGGCCGCCAGCAGATGGAGTGGTTGGCCGATGCCGTCGACCGATCCGGCAAAGGCCTTCGGCAGCGGGTTCATCTGGAGATCGACACCGGGATGGCTCGGCAGGGAGTTCGTGCCGACGCGGAGCTTAAAGCCGTGCTTGAGTATCTGAGCCAGCATCCCAGCCTCGAGCTCGACGGTGTGATGACGCACTTCGCCTCGGCCGAGGTGGCGGGTTCGCCGCAGACGCTGGAACAACGGATGCGGTTTCAGCAAGCGATGCGAGAGGTTTCGGCTGCAGGTCTGCGCCCGGCTTGGATCCACGCGGGCAACTCGTCGACCATCGACAACAGTGCATCGCCGCAGACGGACACGCTTGTGTGGCTCCGGCAATTGGCCGGAGAGTATGGTGCGCGGGCGATGGTGCGGCCTGGACTCGGGCTGTATGGGTACTGCCTGCTCATCGAGTGCGCGGACTGCTCGAACGATAAGCACGCCGAGGCTCGGGTGCGACCTGGGTTGCAGCCGGTGATGACGTGGAAGACGCGTGTGATCGGCCTACGCGAGGTGCAGGCAGGCGAGACGGTCGGATACAACGCGACCTTCGTGGCGAAGCAGCCGATGCGGCTCGCACTGCTGCCTGTGGGATATGCGGACGGGTTGAGGCGCGAGCTTTCGGCGGCGACTGGGATCGTTGGCGGTTGGGTGATGGTGCAGGGCCAGCGGGCTGCGATCGTTGGGCGAGTCTCGATGAACCTGACGGTGGTCGATGTGAGCGGCATTACGGGTGTTGCGGTAGGCGATGAGGTGGTGCTGCTGGGCGATGGCGTCACCGCAGACGATCATGCTCTGCTGGCCGGGACGATTGCGTATGAGATCGTGTGCGGCGTGCGCGCTCCTTCGCGGCTTGGTGCATGACGTAAGCGCATTTGCGCCTACACCGCGCAGACCGTTAAGATCAGGACGGGAAACGAGGAATCATTTCAATGGAATCGAACACTACGGCCCGCCGTACGGAAGACATCGCGCTGGATCTGCTCAAGTTTGTGGCGTCACAGGCCAATATCGGCAGCAAGGCCGTCGGCTCGACTGGATTTGTCCCTGCCTCCGGGGCCAAGCCCGAGGATCAGGTAACTCAACTGCTCGAACTGTACGCCCGTTGCCGTCAGGCCGTTGAGGCCCCGGGCCCCTCGAAGTAGTGTCCGCCTCGCAGCCATTGCGGGTTGCTGTTGTCGGCGCCGGAGCCTTTGGGCGCAATCACCTTCGTGTTTATCGCGAGCTGGAGCAGGCTGGGCAGGCAGTCCAGCTTGCCGGAGTAGTGGACCGCGATTCGGCGACGCTGGCTGCGGCATCGGAGAAGTTCGGCGTTCCGGGCTTCGAAACCATTGAGGCATGTCTTGCAGCGACAGACAAGCTGGATGCCGCTTCCATTTGCGTCCCAACGGTGCATCATGCGACGGCTGCCGCGCCGTTACTGGCCGCCGGAGTCGATCTACTGGTCGAGAAGCCACTGGCCGCGAACATCGCTGATGCCGACCGCATCCTTGAGCTGGCCCGTGCGCATAAGCGCATCGTGCAGGCTGGGCATCTGGAGCGCTTCAACCCCGCGGTTACGGCGGCGCGCACGCAGCTGCATCAGCCTATGTTCTTCGAGGCGCATCGGCTCAGTGTTTTTACGCCGCGCTCGCTCGATGTGGACGTGGTGCTCGACCTGATGATCCATGATCTCGACATTGTGCTCAGTCTGGTCGATTCGCCGGTCCGCGAGGTTCGGGCGGTTGGGCTGCCGGTGCTCTCACGCAAGGTCGATATTGCGAACGTGCGGCTGGAGTTTGAGAACGGCTGCGTGGCCAACTTTACGGCGAGCCGCGTCAGCACGGAGCGCGTCCGCAAGCTACGGTTCTTCCAGCCACACCAGTACCTCTCGCTGGACTTTGCTCGGCAGGATCTGCTGATGATCGACGTTACCGCCGCAGCGGGAATGGATCCGGCACGACTCGCCGCGCTGGCTCAGCTTGCCCAACAGGCCGGTCAGCATCCGTCCGCTGGCCTGTCGCTCAAGAAGGTTCCGGTCGAGCAGGGCGAGCCGCTGCGTCTGGAGATCGAGTCATTCCTGAACGCGGTTCGCAGCCGCAACAGGCCACTGGTCTCGGCTGAAGATGGCCGCGCGGCGCTGGCCCTTGCGCTCGAGATCAATCAGGCGATCGCAGCACACGCTAAGCGAACAGGGCTTATTTAGCTATCCACGAGGCGGAAGCCTACTTCATCACCTGGATGGGCATGCCTTCGGGGATCTTCAGTTCGAACTGATCGTCTTCCAGCTTCTGATTGAGCGTGAGCTTAACGATGGTCACGGTCAGGCTGTAATGATCGCGCGGGCGCTGGATGACGATGGTCGTCGGGAAGGGAATGTTGTCGAACATCTGGTAGTTGCTGTAGAGGGCTCGGGTGACGATAACCCCGTCCTTGTTGTAGATATCCTGCTGGAAGGGCAGCAGATCGGTGCTGTTGATGTGGATCACGCGAAGGGTGCGGACGATATTGCCCTCGGGTTGCGCCAGAACCTGCAAGGCGTAGGCGGGTTCCTCGATAAGGTCCTTCTTCTTCTTGCCGCTCTCGATGACACGGGTGTCTGTGGTCATGGAGAGGATCTGATCCGGTCCTTGTCCGCGGACGAACATGGAGTCGAAGAAGACGGAGGGTCGCAGGTTTTCGAGCCCGTTTTTGGAGGGCTGCGTCACCTCGTTGGTTCCGACCATCGCCTTGTTTCTAGGCGGTATGACGAGCTTAAAGTTGGTGCCGTCGCTGACCATGTCCATCGCGGTCGAACCCAGCACGGGGACGCGGAGCAGCACCCGAAGGTTACTCGGTCTGCGCATGAAGATGTAACCGGCGAGGCTGGTGTACTCCTTCTCGTGGCCCTCAAGACCGCCACCTGTCGTGGCCGCGACTGTGACGGAGGCGTTGAATGTCTGGATGGCCTCGTAACGCGCATTGATCTGCTGCGACATGGCGTCGAGGGACGTGCTCATGATGACGTCGGCGACACGGGTCTTGGGAACGGTGCGCGTACGGGACAGGCATCCTGTAAGTGCTGGAGCCAGCCCTATCAACCCCACGACACACGCTTGTCGAATCTTTATCGGCACGAACCTCAAGTATATCTATCCCTTGGCGCAGTTCCGCCGCGCAAAGCATAAGGATGTTTCTTTTATACCCTTTGGATGCCTTTGGACAGGGTGAGGGTGCGCGGAGTTTTTGCGAAGCTTGCTCGTCAAGACTGAAGACTATCGCTGTTGGGCTTTCTCGGCTTGCCGGTACGCCTGGACCTGTTCAGCGTGTTCCTTCAGATCGGCGGAGAAGCGGCTGTGACCGGCCGCATCGCTCACAAAATAAAGGTAATCGGTCTGTGCGGGGGCGATGGCAGCCTTGAGCGCGGCGACCCCCGGGTTGGCGATGGGCCCGGGCGGCAAGCCGGTGTGTTTGTACGTGTTGTAGGGCGAGGGCGACTGAAGATCCGAGGCGTAGATGGTTCCTCGCCAGCGGTTCTCAAGCAGCGCCGCATAGATGACCGTCGGGTCGGTGGCCAGCGGCATTCCTTTGGCCAGCCGGTTGACGAAGACTCCAGCTACGAGCGGGCGCTCGGGGTCCTGCCGGACCTCTTTTTCGACCAGCGAGGCCATCGTGACCGTGTGGAAGACGTCACCGGTGAGGCCGAGCTGGATGCTGACCTGGCGGAAGCGGTGGACCATCGTGGTGAGGATCTGCTCAGGCGTGGCGTGGCGTGAGAAGTGGTAAGTATCGGGAAACAGAAAGCCCTCGAGCGATTCAGGCTTAGAGTCGCTGTTGGCGGCCCACTCGGCGATCAATTCGGTGTGCTGTCGCGCTGCGGCAAGAAAGGCATCGCGCGAACCGAGTCCCGCTGCCTCGACCGCCTGGGCGATGTCGAAGATGTTATAGCCCTCAGGGATGGTCAGGGTGCGGGTGTAAACGTCGCCGCGGACGATCCGGGCATAGACCTCGGGCATCGGGACTGGATGGTCAAAACGGTACTCTCCGGCCTTGAGGGTGCCCCCTTTTTTCAGGCGTAGGAGGTCAAAGCCGAATCGGCTGCGGATGATTCCGTTCCGCTCGAGCTGGGTGGCGATTGTCTTGCTCCCGGTTCCGGGGGCAATGTCGACGAAGGTTTCGGCGGAGGGACCGTACGGCGCGTAGACGACATATCCGGCGATGGCCAGAACGATGAGAGCAAGCAGCAGCAGGGTCCCCAAAAACTTCAAAACAAGTGCCTCCCTGAGTGCCCGGAATCCTGCGTGGGAGGTCTTTCGGGGCACGTGGTCTGCTTCATTTTACGGTGTGGACGCTCATCGCTACCTGGAAGACGCCGAACACGCGGCGATAGGCGCGACAAGGGAATTCGTCGACCAAGTGGCCGCAGTGCTGATTTTGCAGCCTTTTCTTGGTGCTGGGGCAAACCGGCGGCCGGGAAGGTAAGACTGTGATCGAGGTGACAACGCGGATTTTTCGCGCCCGCATCGTATAATCATGTTTTCACTTCAGCGCGCTGCCGCGTGTGTCATCTGCGAGCAGGCCGGCACCATCCGGAAGGCCCCATGCCAGAACAAGTAAAGAAAAGGCTAGAAGAAGAGATCAAGCAGCTTGAATACGAATTGACCACGGAGTTGCCGGCGGAGATCAAAAAGGCCGTCGCGCTCGGCGACCTGAGCGAAAACGCCGAGTACCACATGGCTAAGCAGCGTCAGGTCTTCGTCAACGCCCGCCTGGGTCAATTGAAGAAGCGCATGGGCGAACTTGCCATGGTCAACCTCGTCAATATTCCTCACGACAAGGTCGGTTTCGGCGCCACCGTGACGGTCTTCGACACCAGCAAGGACGAGGAGATTCGCTACAAGCTCGTCACCAGCGAAGAGTCCGACGTGTCGCAGGGTTTGATTTCGACGACGTCGCCGATTGGCCGCGCGCTTCTTGGCAAACAGGTCGGCGATGTCGCCACTGTAATTACCCCGAACGGCAAGCGCGAGCTCGAAGTCCTGAAGCTGGTTACCATCCACGACGTTACAGAGTAGACTTTTGCTCCACGGCCTGTCCCGTGGAAACAAAGAAGCGGCAGAACGGGGCAGCACGCCCCTGAGGTAGTTTTTGACCTGGACAAGCGCATTCGGTAAAGGTAGCGGCTGGCTCCTGCAGAAGATCGTTAATGGTCTCGCGCTGACCCGCATCTCGCCCAATGCACTGACCTTCATCGGCCTGCTGATTAACATTGTTGCCGCGCTGGTCTTTGGCTTTGCCCGGGGCAACAACGCTAACCGAATGTTCTTCTATGCCGGCCTGATCATCATCGGAGCGGGCATCTTTGACATGGTTGACGGTCGGGTGGCGCGTCAGACTAACCAGGTCTCGGTCTTCGGTGCATTCTTCGACTCAGTGATGGATCGCTACTCCGACGTTGCGATCTTCTTCGGTTTGCTGGTTTTTTATGCCCGGGGCAACCGGCTCTTCTACGTCGGGCTGGTGGCGTTCGTCATGACGGCATGCGTGATGGTCAGCTACACCCGCGCGCGCGCCGAAGCGCTGATCGGCACCTGCAAGGTCGGCTTCATGGAGCGGCCTGAGCGCATCGTTTGCGTCATCCTGGGCGCGCTATGCAATAAGTGGGGTGTTATGGCTCCGGCGCTGTGGGTGCTGGCGGTCTTCTCGACCATTACGGTCATCCACCGTATCCGGTACACGTATTTGGAGACCGAACGGCGCAAGTTGCTGGACTCCAGCAGAGCCGAGTCACCAGACCCGGTCTCCAATTATCGATAGCTCATCGCCATCAGCCAGGCGCAGATGCCTTTTGCCGCTCGAATAGGTATCCCTTTGGTTTGAAGATCTCGTTCAGATAGGTTCCCTTGGAAGTAGCGGCGCGAAAGGCAGCATATTCCTCCGGTGGAACTTCGAAGTAGTGATACACCCCGCGCTTGCCTCGGTACACGATGGTCAGTACGTGACTCGCAGCGTCGTAATGCATGGCGGCGATGACGGTCGAAGGCATTCCCACGCTCCGTTTCGGTGGCGGTCCCGTAAACTTAGGATGCGATGAGCAACAAACCAGTTCTCCTGATCCACGGTGGCGCCTGGGCTATGCCCGACGAAGCCGTAGCTGCCCACGAATCCGGCGTCGCCAATGCCCTTGCCGCGGGGTATGGCCTGCTCGAAAAGGGCGCGAGTGCGGTCGACGCGGTGGAAGCTGCCGTGGCTGTTATGGAAGACGATGAGACCTTCGACGCCGGACGGGGATCATTCCTGACGCAGGATGGCCGCGTGCAGATGGACGCCCTGCTGATGAACGGAGCCAACCTACGCACCGGCGGCGTTGCATGCGTCGAGCGGCTGCGCAATCCGATCCGCGCGGCACGACTCGTCCTCGACAAAAGCCCGCACGTCTACTTCGTCGGCACCGGTGCAGAACGATTCGCACGCCAGAACGGCATGGCTCTCATCGACAACACGGAGCTTGTCATCCCGCGCGAGCAGGAGCGCCTCCACAAAGCGCAGGCTGCGGAGCTCGCTGGACTTCGCGACACCACCTTTTCGGGTCCGCTCAGCGTTCCGCCGGACGATCCCCATGCTTCCCACGACACCGTCGGTGCGGTGGCTCTCGATGCCGCCGGGAACATCGCCGCCGGTACCAGCACAGGTGGCACACTCAACAAAGCGCCGGGCCGCGTCGGCGACTCGTCGCTGATCGGGTGCGGCTGCTACGCCGACAATCTCTCTGCTGCCGTTTCGCTCACCGGTTGGGGCGAACCGATCATGAAGCTCGTTCTGGGCAAGTGGGCGGTCGACCGCGTCGCCGCCGGAGCCAGTCCGCAGATTGCCGCGCAGGCCGCTATCGACTACCTCTTCGAACGCCTCGGCGGTCACGGAGGCATCATTCTGCTCGGCCCGGATGGCCGCGTCGGACTCGCGCACAACACGCCGCGGATGGCCTGGGGCCTGCAAACGGAGGACGGGGCGCAACTGGGCGTCACGCGCAATCCCTAGCCAGAGCGCATCCAAAGAATCTGCATGAACGACTCGCTTTTTCCCAAACCGCCAAGAGAACCAGACGATCAGCTGCCCCATATCCATCGTTTGCTGCTGGGATACTACGGCCAGCCGAAGCCGCGCGAGCCATGGGATCCGCTCAAGCAGTTCATCTACTCGCTGCTGTCGTCGCGGACCAAGACCGAGACCACGCATCAAGTGGTGCGGCATCTGCAAAGGCAGTTCGCCAGCTGGGATGATCTCCGCGACGCCAGCCTGAAGGAAATAGAGGACGCGATTCGCGATGTAACGTTTCCCGATCAGAAAGCTGTTCAGCTTAAGTCGTCGCTCCAGCAGATTACGCATCGCTACGGCAAGTTGACACTGGATTTTCTAGCGCAGTACCGGACGGACAAGATCCGCGCCTGGCTCGAACAATTTCCCGGGGTCGGATCAAAGACCAGCGCCGCAGTGGTCAATTTCAGCACGCTTCGCCGCCGGGCACTTTGCGTCGACTCGCACCACCTCCGCGTCACCCAGCGCCTCGGCCTCACTCCACGCGCCGACGCCGCGACTACGGAAGAACGCCTGATGCGTCTGGTCCCCGAAACCTGGACCGCTGAGATGCTGGATGAACACCACTCCCTGATCAAGCTCCACGGTCAGAAACTCTGCACCTTCAACGACCCACGATGCACAGACTGCCCGCTGTTGAAGCTCTGCCCCTTCGGGAAGAAGCAGGTTACAAAATCTGACATCGCTGCCTCCTGACGGGATCGCCGACCGCCTTGCCACTTGTTCAACGCTTAGAGGATGCGGAACCTCTGGAATGTCAGTGGGTACCTGCAACCCCTTGCAAAATGAATGCCCATTCATGTAGAACATCGCGTCGTATGAATTGCCATTCATGCTGCGGCCAAAAGAACGTCGGCCAGCAGTAGTCCGGAGTTCCCCCATGGTTTTCAGCAAAGCCCGGTCCGGCTTTCTTCTCTGTATCGCCGTCATCGTCGTCCTGGCGTGTCTATCCGCCAGTCAGCTCGTTGGACAGGCCATCGCTACGGCCCAGCTCAGCGGCACGGTGCACGATCCTACCGGAGCGGTTGTTCCCGGCGCGGCGATCACTATCTCCGATGCCACCAAGGGCTTCTCCCGCTCGACCACCAGCGACGGCGAGGGGAACTACCAGCTTCTGCTGCTGCCGCCCGGCACCTACACCATCACGGCAACGGCCGCCGGCTTCGCTAAGCTGACCGCGACTAACGTCGTTCTTACCGTAGGCGAGCAGGCCCAACTTGCGCTCAATCTCGCGATCGCTGGCAGCGAGACAATCAACGTCAATGCCGGCGCCGACATCATCGAGACGCAGCGCAGCTCGCAGTCCACCACCGTCGATCAGAATCGCATCGACAACCTGCCCATCAACGGCCGCAACTACATCAACTTCACCCTGACGAACTCACAGATCGCTCGCGATGCTGCGCCATCCGTTGGAGCCATCCCTACCTCGGGCCTGAACTTTGGTGGCGTGCGAGCCCGCTCCAATTCCATCAACGTTGACGGCGCCGACGCGGGGGACTACATCTCCGGCGGAACCCGTTCTACGGTTTCGCAGGACGCCGTGCAGGAGTTTCAGATCATCACCAACGGCTTTGCCGCCGAGTACGGACGAGCCTCCGGCGGCATTGTAAATATTGTGACCAAAACAGGAACAAATTCACTGCACGGCAGCGCCTACGGCTTCCTGCGCAACCGCTACATCCAGGCGACCAATCCCTTTTCGAACGTCCATCAGCCTGCTTACACTCGGGTTCAGGCAGGATTTACGCTGGGCGGCGAGATCATTCGCGACAAGACCTTCTTCTTCTTCTCGACAGAGATTACCCGCCGTCAGGAGAGCGGCTTCTCCATCATCGGCCAAAACAACTTCGGCTTCACGAACATCGACGTTAGCAGGTTCTACGGAGCGCCGACGGGAGCCCTGACGATTCAAGGGACACCTCAACAGCAGGCCTTTCTCACTGCAGTTCCGGCGACTACGCCCGGCATCCAACAGTACGTCGCGCTGGTAGGCTCAAGCTCTTCGCTCGCTACAACGGGCAAGAATCCCGCCTTCCTGCAGCCAACAATCGGTGCCAACCGCTTCGTCACCTCCGGTATCGCGACACCGACCTCGTTCACTCCACTCAATAGTCTGATCGGCAACTTCCCCATCTCCGAGAAAACGGAGATTTACTCTCTGCGGCTCGACCACAAGATCACCAGCAACCAGCAGCTCATGCTTCGCGGTAGCGTCAGTCCCAGCTTCATCACCGGCATTCAGGAAAACGCGGCCAACCAGAACCTTGGCGAAAATTCTTTCTCCCGCACAGCCTCGCAGAGCCTTCACGACTTCGCCATCGTGGGCCAGCATACGCTGCTAATTGGTGCCAACAAGGTCAACGAGCTGCGCTATCAGTACGCTCGCCATCCTGTCCGATTCGCTCCGTCCAGCTCCCCCGGCGGCGACGGTGTTGCCGTCAACATTCCAGGGTTCGCGTACTTCGGCAAAACGCCATTCTCCGTCGTTGACCGCATCGAAAACCAGAACCAGCTGCAGGACAACTTCACCGTCACGCGAGGCAACCATACGTTCAAGATGGGCGTTGACCTGCGCTACATTCCCATCAACCTGAAGCAAGGCCAGCTCTATGGCGGCGGCGATTACACCTTTGCGGCGCTCAACGCTACGGATGTCTCCCCGCAGTTGGCGGGACTTCCCGGCTTCTCGCCCATCCAGGCATACGGCCTTGGCATTCCGCAGTCGTTTGTGCAGGGCATCGGCGTGACGACATTCAAATACAACCTCAAAGTTCTCGGTGCGTTCCTGCAGGATAGCTGGCGCATCACCAGCAGGTTCACGTTGAATGCGGGCCTGCGTTATGACGTGGAGGCATTCCCGACGCAACTTGCACTTAACGCGAACACGAACGCCGCTGAGCGTGCCTATGGTATCCGCCAGGGAATTCGCCTGCAGGACACTAACTTCGCCCCGCGCATCGGCATCGCTTACGACCCTCGCGGCGACGGCAGAACGGTGATCCGCGCCAACTACGGCCTCTTCTACGACCGCGCTCCCGGTAACCTCGAGTCGCAGTCCATGGTCTTCAACTCCACCGACGTGCCGCTGGTCATCCTCGCTGGCGGCTCGCCATGTACAGCTGCCAGCACGGTAAGCCCGCTGAATCTTAATGCGACCAATACTTTTCAGGGCTCGCTCGCGAACGCCAACTGCCTGCCTGTTCCGAGCCTCAACTATCTCCCCGGCGAGCAACGCTTCGACACGAACAATCCCAACTCCATCTTCGCCAATCAGAACTTCCTCAGCGCCGGGTTCCCGCTCGCCATTCTTCCCTCCGGTCTGCCTGCGGATCTGCACTACGCCACGCCTTATGTGCAGCAGATTTCCTTTGGCATCGAACAGGATCTCGGCCACAACATCTCGCTCAACATCGCGTATAACTCCACTGGAGGCCGTCACCTCAACCGGCCTGTCAATGTGAATCCGGTCAATCCTGCGTTGCTGGTAGGCAACTGGCGCAACGCAGTAGCCGCAGTTAAAGCTGGCACGGCGTCGGTGCTGCCCGGAACTCCGCAGTCCGCCGTCGCCGGACCGACCTCGAACCCACTCACCGTAGCGACCGCAAGCGGAACCGTACCCTGCGGCCTCGGTCCTGCCGGACCCTACGTTGCGCCGCCGCTGTTGAACTTCTTCCGACGCTCCGGCCTGAACGCTTCGCTCGCGCCGTTCCTGGTCAGTCAGGGAGCAGGCCAATGCGTCGCCCTTGCTAGCCAGATTGCCGCGATCGACGGCCTGGGCGTCGGCCTGCCCGTTCCTTTTGGCGACATGTCACCCAACCTCACCACGGGAACCTCCAGCTACAACGCACTTAGCGCCAATCTCAGGAAGCGTATCTCGACCAACTACGAGTTCCTCGTGAGCTACACGTGGTCGCATGCCATCGACGACTCCACCGACGTCGTCTCCACTTCGGACGCGCCACAGAATAACTTCAACCCCAACGCCGAGCGCAGTACCTCGTCCTTCGATCAGCGCAGTCGCCTCGTTCTCTCCGGCGTTTATAACTCAGGTAAACTTGGCGGCTCAGGCTTCGTCCCGGCGGTCTTCTCGAATGTCACAGTGGCGCCGATCTTCGAAGTATCGTCAGGCCGCCCGTTCAACATCCTCACTGGCACCGACACGAACTTCGACTTCAATCCCCTCACCGACCGCCCGAATGCAGTAGCTCTCAACAGCGGGCCCACCAGTTGCGGTACGGCTCCCGTAGCGTCAAAGTACTCGCCCACCGGAGCCTTCAACCTACCCTGCTATATCGACGCTCCTGCCAATGCTGCTCCCGGCAGCAGCTACATCAACGGAAACCTCGGGCGCAACGCAGGCGTCAGGCCCTACACGGTCTTCACGGATCTGCGCTTCGCCAAGTCGTTCGCCTTCCCACACGAGGTAGGGCTGCAGGTTACAGCCGACATATTCAATCTGATCAACAAGAACAACACGCTCGACGTGAACCTGCTCTACACCGCCGCCGGACAGGAGACCGCCGCGAGCGACCCACGTCAGTTCCAGTTCGGAGCGCGACTGTCGTTTTAAAAAGCGATGGCCCCGTTGCTGTCACATCGACACACAACGGGGCCACCCGGTTCATCTACTTCCGTGGTTTAGAACATCACCTTCAGGCCGAACTGGATGATGCGCGGCTCAAAGGTGCTCGAGATGACCCCGCCGCTGGTGGGAGTTCCGCCCAGCGTTCCGCCCAGACCACTCGAAGGCAGATACAGGTTTGTGTGGTTGAAGATGTTGTAGAACTCTGTGCGGAACTCCACCTTCACGCGCTCGACTGGTGTGGTGAACTTCTTGTTCAGAGCAAGGTCCGTCTGGTAGAACGCCGGCGTGCGACCAGGGTTACGCGATGCATTGCCGAAGGGGCTCAGCAACGCACCAGATGCGCTCTTGGTTGCAGGCAGCGAGAAGGCGTTGTAGTTGATGTAGTTCACATACCCGGTACCGGCAGCACGCGAGGAGCGACCCTGCGTCACCTTCTGCCCCGAAACTACATTCGGACGATACTCGTTTGCCCCGCGATACGTCGCAGAGATCTGCGGCGAGACGGCCGTAGCGGAGTTCGCCGTGTAGACGAGGTTGAAAGGCGTGCCCGCCTGCGCGGTGTTGATGGCGCTGAGCTGCCATCCGCCCAGCACTGCATCGACAAAGCCGTTGGAGTCGCCGAGGAACCGGCGGCCGTGGCCGAACGGAAGCTCGTAGATGATGCTCGTGATGTTGGCGATGGGCAGATTGTAGTCCGACTGTGCATAGTCGGCCCGGATGTTGTTTCCATCCTGGGGCGAAGGCGTATTGCCTTCGAGCGACGCGCTGGCGTTATCCAGCGAGTGCTCCCAGGTGAACGAGTTCAACAGGGTCAAACCGCCCACCATGCGCTGCTCATAGCGGACCTGCAGTGCGTTGTAGTTCGAGTAGAACGAGTTCACCGCCGCCGTAATGTCGCTCGGCCAGTTTCCATACGGCCGGGTGAACTTGCCGTTGGTTATGACCGAAGGATTCAGCTGGTTCGCGTTGAGGAAGCCCTGAAGCTTCAACCCACGATTGCCCACATAGGCGATGTCGAGAAGGGTGTTCTTCCACAGAGCCCGTTGCACACTGAGGAAGTAGTTCTCAACATAGCTGTCCGCGGTGTCCTTCGGGATCCATGTGATGTTGTCTGTCGCGGGGTTGAAAGCCGTCACCAAAGCGGAAGGGAAGCCCTGTTCGGCGGTGGCGTAGCAGCTTGGTGTCGTCGCACCGACGGCGATGATCTGTGCAGGCAGTGAGGCGCAGCGGTTCGTAGTTGTTGGTGCGTTCTGGGTAACAGCGGCGAATTGAGCCTGGGGAGCGTTGATCGCCAGAATGTCGCCCGAACCAGCGCGTGTGTAGTGCACAAAGCTCACGCCGAACCCGCCGCGGATCGAAGCATTCGCCTGTGGTGAATAGGCGAACCCGACGCGTGGAGCGAAGTCATTGAGATCGGGATTGACCAGCGTCTTACCGTAGACTCCGCCTCCGGAGTACGGCGTAATGCCGTTCCCTGCTACAGCGCCTGGGGTAGTCGTCAACACGGTCTGCGACGTGGGATCCCAGTTAGAGATGTTATTGTTTTGTTCCGAATAGGGCGAGCCATACTCCCAGCGCAGGCCAAGGTTCAGCGTTAGCCTGGGGCTCACCTTCCAGTCATCCTGCGCGTACACGCTGTGCATCGTCTGGCGAAGATGCGCAACGAAGTAGTTTGCCAGCGAGTAGGAGTTCGTTGTGCCGAAGAGGAAGTCCGCCCAGTAGCTATCCGAAACGGGCGATCCGACTGCGCTGTACCCGCCGTTATAGGTGTAGGCACCGTAGAGCGGATTGTTATCGTTGACGGCCATCCAGACATGCTCGTACTCATAGCCGAACTTCAGAGAGTGGTTGCCGTGGACCCAGGTGAAGTTAACCTTGGGATCGAGCAACGCCGGGTTCTGCCACTGCGGATTGGTGCTCTGCCGGCCGAACCCTGTAAAGCCGTTGATACCAATCGAAGGCAGGCCGCCTGCGACAATCGGATTGTTGGGCAGTCCTGGAATCGTGAAGGAGGTGTCCCCAATCGAGAGGTTGTACTTACCGGCCTTAGTGCGTGAGAGCCCCATCCGAGCGTCCACGATCTTGTTCGCTCCCATCAGGTGCGTATAGCCCAGCGCAATCTGCTGGTCCAGAATGCGAATATTGCCGTTGGTCTGGCCGTCAAGCGGGATCGGGATCGTCGGGTAGTTAACTGCGTTTTCCTTGCGGTCGCTGATGCGCAGAAACCACGAGCTGCTGGGGTTCTGCTGGTAGTCCAGGCGAAGGTCGCCCTTGTCCGCGTTGTCAGTAAAGGGCGCCTGCACCGAGTAGTCATTCGACGCAAGACCTGTCGTAGCCGAACCGGACTGAGGCAGTCCCGGGATCTGCTTGAAGAACGATATGATCTGCGCCGAGAGTGGATTAATCGCGCTCGCCGGAATGGGAGTTCCAGCCGGGTAGACGACGCCCGTCAGGGGGTTCTTCACCGAGGCCACGAGGACGCCCTTAAGCTCATTCTGCGTCGGCAGCGTAAGTACACTGAGCGGCTTGAGCGTCTGCCGGAAGCCTTCATAGTCAAGGAAGAAGAACAGCTTGTTCCTGACGATAGGCCCGCCAAGGTTCACGCCGAACTGGTTGCGATTGAAGGTCGGCTTTTGGAAGGGAACGGCGCCAAGGGTTGGCTTAAAGAAGCCGACCGCATTCAGGTCCGTGTTGCGGATGAATTCATATACAGTGCCGTGGAAGTTGTTCGTTCCGCCTGCCGAAGCCGTGTTGATCGTCGCTCCGGAAGACCGGCCATACTCGGCGCTCTCGTTATTCGTGACCACGCTGAACTGTGCGACCGAGTCCGGCGGAACGGCGATGATCTGGTTGTCGAAGCCCTGGTTGCTCTCGCCGTAAGCGTTGTTGTCCATGCCGTCCAGAAGGAAGTTGTTGAACATGCTGCGCTGGCCATTGACGTTGTACGCGCCTGCACGCGCAACGCTGCTGATGGAGCTGGTCGTCGCGGCCGTGGGGGCCTGACGCACACCCGTTACCAGCCCCAGCAGATCAGAGTAATTACGGCTCACCAGCGGCAAAGCCTCAGACTGATACTGCGTCACGATCTGTCCGCGTTGGCTCGTATCCGTCTCCACCTGCAACGAAACGCCCGAGACCTCAACCGTCGTAGCCGTCTCCCCCACCTTCAGGGTTAGGTCGATACGCTGCCGCGAAGCAACCGAGACCGTGATGTCCGTCGCCCGCGCCGGCGAAAAGCCCTCATGTGTGATCTGGACGTTGTATTGGCCAACGTGCAGCGCCGGAACTTCATAGTCGCCGCTATCGTTGGTGGTACGCATGCTCACCACTCCGGTGGCGATGTTAGTGACGGTGACTGTTGCTCCGGATATAACTGCGCCGGAGCCATCCCGAACAGTCCCGACAATGCTGCCGTTTTCGTACTGTGCGAAGACGGCCCCAGGGAGTAAAAACACACACAGCAGCGCTGTGAGGAAATAACCAAAATATGTACGCATAAGCGCTAACGTAGAGCGCCAATATGTAGGGACGATGACTGCAAGATGAATAGATGATTGCTGCACCATGGCTACAACAGAGAAGTCGTGGCGCAGCATCAGCTTGGACAGTTTTCAGCTTCGCTTTTTTGCCGCTTTCCTCGCTATCGTTTTGCCAGTCTTTTTCATCGACAGCACCAGCTCGCGCCAATCCTGCTCCGTCTGGTCCGCATAGGTCATGGCGAACGCCACTACCGCCTCGTCGAACCGCGTCGAATTCCCCAGATATCCCGCCAGCATCGAGCAATCACCCGCCCGCGCGTGCCCCCGAGCCAGCAGTTCGCCGCAGATCCCCGCATACTCCATCAAACCAGCCGCCCGTAGCTCCTCGAGTTGGATCGACGCCTTATGATCGTTCAACTGACGCACCAGGTAGTCGCGTCCTTCCATCGTCGTCCATCCCAGAAACGGATCGGACTGCAACTGCATGGCACGCTCACCCTCCACCACCCGCCGGCCCTGGTGATACGACGCACGGCGATTCGATCTGCCACCCGCCTGATCCACATAGGGCGCATAGCCCGATTGCACCTCTTCCTTAACCTGCAGGAACAGTGGATCCCTTGCTCCATTCCCCTCCATATAGATACAGTAGTCGCGCAAACCCACCGAACCCGTCCCCACGACCTTGAACGCCACGTCCATCGGCCTGTATTGCGAAAGAAAATGTCGCCGTTCGCGAAGCAGGCTATCGGTATACGGCACCAGCGACGCGACCACCTTCTCGGCCATCGCCCCGGTCACCCGCGCCAACACGGGAGGCATCGACTTGAAGATGCGTGTCTGCCTCTCTATCGTCTTCGGCTTGGCCGTCTTCGCTGCAGTCTTGGCCGCTGTCTTCGTTGCAATCTTCTTTCCGGTAGCCCTAACCTCTCCGCCCTCCGCTTCCGTTAGCGACAGCAGCGTATGCATCGGCGTGGCCCGCTCCGCCAGCCGCAGAATCCCCTCCACAGGCGACACATCCCGCAACCGGTGCACCTGATGCCGCGCCACCTCCAGCACCGGCATTCGCGCAAACGTGGCCATCGTCGTCCGGTACCGCTCAAGGAACACGCTGGCGGCGTCGCGGCATCGTACATCCTTCGCTCCGGCCTCGCGTCCTGCCAATACGAGACTGGTAGCCATGCGCTTCACGTCCCACTCAAACGGTCCCACGATCGTCTCGTCAAAGTCGTTGATGTCGAAGACCAGCCGTCCATCCGGCCCGGCAAACGCGCCAAGGTTTCGCACATGGGCATCGCCGCACAGTTGAGTCAGGATACCTGTGTTTCTCGTAAGTGACAGGTCGTACGCCATTACAGGCACTGCACCGCGGAAGTACCCGAACGGTGACGCCGCCATCCGCTCATACTTCAGCGACACCAGCGCCGGCACCCGCCCGCGCATCGAGGCTTCCATCAACTTCAGCGGATCCTCGCGCCGCTCCTTCGTGTTGCAAACCGCATGATCCGCCCGGCGTACATCTTTGCGGCGTTGTTGTCCAAGGGCAAACCGTTCCTGCGAACTAAGGGGCGTCGCCATAGCCAGTCATCCTTTCGGAAAAACCTTCAAGTCCTATAGCCTACGCCCGTCCACCCTGTCCGAAGCGCAAAAAAGAGAGGCGCCAATCTGGCGCCCCTTGGAAGGCAATACGTTCTCGAGATTCATATTAGGTGCCGCGCAGATACCGTGTCATGGCCACAAAGTCTGGCAGTTATCTCCATCCTTTGATGGAGGCTCACGCCCCGCCGTGCTCAAAAGTGATGCGACAGGCTCACAATCACTGTGTAGTCGGCAAAGAACGCATCGCCATTCGGAGTATTGTTCTGTATCTCCGGCACGCTCGGCGGACGGTTCCGATACAGCGCCCAAGGCCCATTCACCGACAGCGTCGTCCGTCGCAGGTTATACATCAGCCCCGGATCAAGCGACACAATCGTCCCCGGCCTGCGGAAGCCATCGCTCGATCCCAGCAGATCGCGCACCGGCACGCCCTCGCCGCGAACCCCGAGGCTCAACGCCAGTCCGCGCAGTTTCGGCACACCCTGCGAAACTCCTACGCGATACAGATACTGGTCCGTCACTGACATGATGCTCTGCCCCGGCTGACTCCGGAATGTGGGCACCCCATTCGTGTTCATCGGATTGAACAGATATTGCCCTTGCCCATACAGATCAGCCCGGTGCCATAGTGATTTATAGCCTTGCGTCCCGAGCTCGAACCCCCAGCCGGCGTCTCCCGGCTGCATCGACTGGTCAGCTGTGGCCTTGATGATCTGTCCCTTGTACAGCGCCGATCCCGTCGCATCGTTGATGCCCGTCGGTATCTTCAACGAAGCACTCACGGCAATATTCCCGCCGCTCTCCGTAGGCCCCCGGAAGATCCACCGCTGCGCCCCCATAAAAATATCCCCTAACCCGCTCACCTGGTAGATTCCGCTCGGAGCATACAGCTGGTTCCGCGTGCCGTCATACACCGGAACATCCGCAATAAAGCTCCACTGCGGGCTCAACCGATACTCGACTCCAATGTCGAAGATGTTCTGGTGGTTCCGGACTGCCGTGGGTCGCGCAATCTCCTGATCGCCGATGAAGTACTTGTTCGAGTTGAACACCCGATAACCAGTATCCACCGTCAGATTGTGGATCGACCAGAGCCCGTGAGAGCCCCCGTCATACGCCTTAACAAGCTCATCCATCGTGCGTTGATTCGAGTGCGCCGCAACGCATCCCTGCGCCAGCGCCCTTCCACTCACAAGAACCGTCGTCGCAATGGCAACCAGCCAAGCTATTCGCGTCGTAATTCTCATTCTGTCCTCCTCCAAAATCTTCATTCCGCAAGACCATCTGTCGCTGTGCAAACAACGCCCGCAACCTGTCTGGTAAGTGCGTCCTAACGCTACTTCTGGCTCATCTCCTTGTCTTCGGCCTTAAGATTGAGCTCCGTCTCAACCCGAACTCGGAAATCGACTTCGGATCAACACAGATAACAAAGATCAGCGCGGATTAAGCTGCAGGTAGGTCTTCTTCACAAAAAGCAGGTATCTTCGTTCTAGTCTTTTATCCGTACTTTATCGGTGCCGAATCCGTGGTCGGCGCTCCAACCAACCCATCACCCCTTTGACTAAGCTGACTCTCACAATGGATCTCACCCAGCTCAACGAACACTTTGCCCTCCCCGGCATCCTCGCCTTCCACCAGACACCCACCGGCCTCATCTACGCCGACGTCACTACTCCTCAGGCGAAGGCCACCGTCTACCTGCAGGGCGCGCACATCACTGATTGGCAGCCCACTGGCCAACGACCGATCCTCTTCCTCAGCCGGAAAACCGACCTCCTTCCCGGCAAGCCCATCCGCGGCGGGGTCCCCATTGCTTTCCCGTGGTTCGCCGCAGACAAAAACCTCACCCGCTTCCAGGGCAAGCCCGGTCCCTCGCATGGCTTCGCCCGCATCCAGGACTGGACCCTGGCCTTCGCCGCGCTCTCCGGCGACGACCTTCACCTCACATTCACCCTCGGCCCCTCGCAGATGAGTCGCGATCTCGACTTCGACAACTTCGCCCTCGCCTATCAGCTCACTATCGGCCGCAGCCTTACCATGCGACTCACCGTGGCCAACAACGCGACCACCCCGCTCGTCTTCGAAGAGGCGCTCCACACCTACTACCACGTCATCGACGTCCACGAGGTCAGCGTCACCGGCCTCGAGCCCACATCTTTCATCGATAAGACCGACAACATGCGCGAGACGCCCGCCGCCAACGCTCTGCTCACCTTCACCGGCCCCACCGATCGCGTCTACGAAAACACCGCGGCCACCTGCATCATCCACGACCCCTTGGCCAAGCGAAACACCACCATCGCCAAGACCAACTCCAACACCACCGTAGTCTTCAACCCCTGGAAAGAGCTGCCCGACATGGCCCCCGACGAGTGGCACGAGATGCTATGCGTCGAAACCGTCAACGCTGCCGCCAATGCCATCACGCTGGCCCCCAACTCCACCCACACCATGCAGGCTCACATCACCATCGCGAACATCTGATTGCAGCGCGGACTACCCTACGCCTAACTTGCGCATATAGTCCGCATCGATCTTCAAAGATTGCATGGGAGGCACATTAAACGCCTCCTGTTCCACAAAGCAGTGCTTCACGTTCCCAGCCTTCGCCGCTTCCTGAAGGATAGGAGCATAGTCGATCGTGCCCTGTCCTAACTCTGCAACGGCAGGGCGATTCGTATTCGATACAGGCGTGTTAGAACGCTTGAAATCTTTCACATGCAGCATGACGATGCGAGAGGGATAGCTCCGAAGGTACTCGATCGGATTTCCGCCTCCGACAATGACCCATCCGCAATCCAGCTCCATCGCAACCTTGGAAGGATCGGTCAGACGCAGCAGTTCGACATACGGCACCACGCCATCCGTCTTATGAAATTCATTGATGTGGTTGTGATAGCCGAACTTCATATCCGCTGCGTTTACTTTTTCTCCCAGTGCATTGAACTCCTCGGCATTCCAACGCCAATCATCAAGCGTGAACGTGTCAGGCTTACCTCGCCGTGACGGATCTTTGAGCCGCGGAGAAGAACAAATAATGTAACTGACACCCAGCTCTTTATTGAACGCAACAATCTGGTCGAACTGCCTGTGCAACTCTTCCGAAGGATAATGTGCACTGACCAGTTTCAACCCGGCGTTGTCCATGGCCTGCTTAACTTCGGCTGCGCTGTGGTTGAAATAGCCTGCCGACTCCACCTCGCGATAACCGAGCGCCCCAATCTCTTTGAGCGTGCCCGCGTAATCTGTCGGCAATAGCTCTCGTACCGAATAAAGTTGAAGGGCAAGCGGCACATTGAGACTCTGCGCATATAACTTACGGGCGCTGAGCAGCGAGGCGCAGGCGATAGAGGCCGATCCGGCTTTGAGAAAATCTCTTCGTGAATGCTTCAAGATAGGACCCTCTGGTTTTAGTCTGTTTGGAGGCAACGCCTCAGTTAAACATTCCCTTGACGCATCTGCTCGGCAAGATAGTCCGAAGCTCGCATGGCCAAAGCCACAATCGTCATGGTCGGATTCTGCCATCCGGAACTCACGAAGCTGGCTCCATCAACAACAAACAGATTTTTGATGTCGTGGCTCTGGCTCCATTTATTCAGCACGCTGGTCTTCGGATTGTCGCCCATTCGGCAAGTTCCTATCTCATGAATGCTGTAGCCAGGCGGATTTGGATCATAGTTCTTGGAGAGAACTTCAAACCCTGCAGCCTCGGCCAGCGCAATACTCGTATCGACCGCATCGCGAGCCATGTTGAACTCATTGTCGGTGTACTTTGTATCGATGCGAAGCACCGGAATCCCCCAGGCATCAACGACATTCTTGTCGATGCTCACGTGATTCTCGTACCGCGCCAAGACCTCTGCCATAATGCTGGTCGAAAACCCGCTGCCGTTATAGCTTTCGAGTTTCTTCTCCAGGTCCTCTCCGTATGTCGCAAAGTTACGCGGATCCATCGGCCCCATGCTGCTATGCACATTCAGCGCATAGCCACGGATAAAGTTCTTTTCCTTGGTGCCGATGTTGCGGAAGCGTGGAATCAGCGCGCCGCCGCCCATCAATTCCGGCGTAGCTTTGCCATCGCGAGCCTCGGGCACAGAACAGACGATGCCCGGCCCATAGACCTGATCGATCAAGTAGTGGCCCATCACACCACTGGAATTCGCCAGCTTTGAATTCAGCAACAACCTCGTGCTCTCAAGAGTCCCAGCCGCCAGAACAACTACGCGCGCCTTCACCGACATCTCTCGCCGCGACAGGCGATCGACAAAGTGAACTTCGTTTACCCGTCCGGTATTTTTGTCCACGCGGAGTTCGCGCACGACCACGTTCGGAATCGCTCTCAGCTTGCCTGTAGCAAAGGCGTCCGGTAGAAGCAGGTTCACCGAGCTGGCAAGGCCATCAACTCCCAGAGAACTGCGCGGTTTGCAAACCGGAACGCCCCTCTGTTTTCCTGCCGCGATAAAACGCTGCATGCATCCCGACCACGGCGAATCGTCGACAACGAAATTGCCATCCGGATACTGTGGCAACCCGTCGGCCCGCCCCTGCACCCGAAAGATCGCCTCCACCCGCGAGTAGTACGGGGCCACGTCCGCCAAACTAATCGGCCAGTCATCCCCATAGCCGTCATGAGACTTACCCTTGAACTCATAGTCGCTAAGCCGGAACGACTGACGCGACCAAAAAAGCGAGCGCCCCCCAAACAGCCGCACCCTCACCCAGTTATATGGATTTTGTGGATCGTAAGTATAGGGAACTTCCTTTTCATCGACCCAGGTATTTGCGTTGAACTCGTTCGCCTGAAAGACATGCGGTAACGCGCCCGGCTGTTTAAATCCGCGGAAGGGCAGAGCATAAGCCGGCTTGACCTCTGTGTCCTTGTGAACGTCCGCGACAGGGCCCGCATTCAGCATCAGGCACGAGATACCTTTTTCGGTCAGAACCTTTGCGGCCATCCCACCCGAGTGTCCGGACCCAATGATTAAAACGTCAACCGTTTCTTCGGCCATAGCTCCTCAGTTTTCTCTTCGCCCTTCGCAATTAGGAATGTTGTTTATTCGGACTAACCCGGCAGATGGGCGCAGTAACGTCTCGACGGATATCAGGATCGACCGGAAACCAATACAAACCCGCATCCGGCGTTTGCCGACCCTTCGCATTCGCCGCGTCACTCCATGCTTGCGAGTTGACCGTAGCCGTGCGGATATCGCTATGCACAACATTGATGAAATGCGCATACGGCTCCGTCGGCGGATGATCCGTCATCCAGGTTTTCAACCACGGACGAAGCAATTGATCCGCCTGCGCCGCGTTCACCGCTGCAAACGCCACACCAAAATGTTTCTTAGCCTCCGCATCAAGCCGATCCAGACCAGCTTGGTACATCTGTTGCCGGTCAGCAGGCGAGACGCTAATCAAAAAATCGAGGAACTCAGGCGCACCGGCGTCCGTCGCTCCGGGATAGCCTTTGAGCGGCGGCATCAGAATCTCACTCAGCCTCCGCAGCGTTGCCATCTGCTGGACATTGAAAAAATGCGCATTCGTCTGCGCCACGGCATCGGGCACGATCGCAGTCATCGGCAGAGGCTTCACCTCCATCAGCCCTCGCATCCACGGCACGGGACCGGGTGCTGCTGGTGCTGGTGAGGGAGCGGAGGGTGCCACTGGAGTCGCAGCCTGTTGCCCTAACACTGTCTTGGCGGTTGCAGATGCCGCCACTATTGCCTTAACAAAATCGCGCCGCCGCATCGGCATAGCTTCCCCCTCCGAGTGTTCCTTCATGCAAGGCGCAGGACAAACCCCAACAGTCACGGCCCATTGCGCGGTCGCAACGCCGAGTCCATCTTGTTTGGGTTAGCCCGGTTGTCCGAATCGCACCCGGTTGATGAGGTTAGAAGCCTCCATCCGGAATTTGCAAGTTAACTCTTCCTACAGGCCGGGGAGCTGAGGCCTGTAGGAAATCAGGCCAAAAAGAGCTGTCAAGCCCTGATCAAACCTATCCCTTTATTTATCAATAGGAAGCACGTGACATATTTCCGTCCCTCACCCACTAAAATAGAAGTAGAAGATAGACAGGAAAATTAGTAAGCCAAGCGTAATGAATACTTTAGCCATAAAGTATCTGGAATAAATACTTTGCAGTGCGGAAATAATTTAAACTATTGAAAATAATAGACCTTTGGACAATCAGGTAATCAGGGGGGATGCCTCGGTTCAGGCTTTCAACCGCAGACGGTAACAACTGTGGTTCGCCAACCGATTCCTTACCCATGGACAAAATCCTGTCGGGCATCTGGCAGAAACTTGTAGAGGACGATCAACAAAGCAATGAAGAAAAAACTACGCATCGGTGTCCTCTTCGGCGGCCGCTCCGGCGAACACGAAGTCTCACTCCTCTCTGCCGCCTCCATCCTCAAGGCCATCGACAAGAAGAAGTACGAAGTCGTCCCCATCGGGATCACAAAGCAAGGCCGCTGGGTCACCGCACACGACGCCCAGGCCCTCCTCTCCGGCAAGCCCGCCCCCGAGAACCCGCGCCTAGCCGGAGACCCCCAGGCCACCCCCACCGCCGCCGTCCTCAAACGCGGTGACGAAGCCATCATCATCCCCCCCGTCCCCGCTGAATCGCTCCAACCCCTCCAGCTCAACGTGAGCGCCGACCTTGCCCCCACTCACTCCGCCCTCGACATCGACGTCATCTTCCCCGTCCTCCACGGAACCTTCGGCGAAGACGGCACCATCCAGGGCCTCTTCGAACTAGCCGACATAGCCTACGTAGGCTCCGGCGTCCTCGGCTCCGCCGCCGGCATGGATAAGGACGCGATGAAGAAGCTCTTCTCCGCCGCCGGTCTCCCGCAAACCCCCTACTTGGCCCTCCTCCGCAGCGAGTGGCGCAACGATCCACGCAAAGCCACCCGCCTCATCGAAAAAACCCTCAACTACCCCATCTTCGTAAAGCCCGCGAACCTCGGCTCCTCGGTCGGCATCAGCAAAGTCCACGATCGCAGCGAACTAGCCGCCGCCATGGACCTCGCCGCCAGCTTCGACCGCAAGCTCGTCATCGAGCAGGGCGTAGGCGGCCCGGGAGCCAAACCCCGCGAACTCGAAGTCGCCGTCCTCGGCAACGACACCCCGGAAGCCTCCGTCGTAGGCGAGATAGTCCCCGGCGCCGAGTTCTACGACTACGAAGCCAAATATCTAAGCGACGCAAGCGTCCCCATCATCCCCGCAAAACTCACCGCCGCCGAATCCAAACAGATCCGCAAGATGGCCATCGAAGCCTTCCGCGCTTGCGACTGCTCCGGCCTCGCCCGCGTCGACTTCCTCATGGAACCCGCACGCAAGGGCAAAAAATCCCGCATCTACCTCAACGAGATCAATACTCTCCCCGGCTTCACCAGCATCAGTATGTACCCCAAGCTCTGGGGAGCCACCGGCCTACCCTACAAACAACTCATCGACCGCCTCATCACTCTGGCCATCGAACGCCACCGCGAAAAACAGCAAACATCGTTCACTCGTCAGTGACGACAAGCTAGATCACCCGGCTGTACACATAACCGCCATTATCTAAAGCCGCAAGTAGTTCCTGAACCTGCTCGCGTCCACGCGTCTCAAGCGTGATATCGATCGTGGTGTCGCCAAGATTCACGCCATAATAAGCACGGTTGTAAAGCGTATCGACAATGTTGACGCGGTGATGAGCAATCAGCTTCGTCAACTCTGCCAGAGCCCCCGGCTTATCCAACAGATGAATCCGCAGCCGGATCATGCGCCCATCCTGAACCAGACCACGCTCGATGATCCGCGACAGCAGAGTCACATCGATGTTGCCGCCGCCCACCAGCACCGCAGTATGCGCACCGTTGAGCGAAGTCTTCTTCTGCAACAAAGCCGCAAGCGCCGTGGCGCCCGCACCCTCAGCCAGCGTCTTCTCGCGCTCCAGCAGCACCAGAATCGCAGACGCAATCTCATCCTCGTCGACGGTCACAATCTCATCGACATACTTGTCGACAACAGGAAACGTAACATCGCCCGCTCGCCGCACAGCGATACCATCGGCAATCGTAGTCGCTGGCTGCAGCGTCACCGGATGACGTTGCTCAACCGCCATCGCCATCGAAGGCAACCGTGAAGTCTGCACTCCCACCACTCGAATATCCGGCCGAGACTCCTTGATGGCACAAGCAATGCCACCAATCAGTCCACCACCGCCAATCGGCACGACCACCGCCTCGAGCTGTGGCACTTGCTCCAGCAACTCCAATCCAATCGTCCCTTGGCCCGCCATCACCGCAGGGTCGTCGAACGGATGGATAAACGTCATCCCCTGCGCCTGACACAGCCGTGTAGCTTCTTCGCAAGCCTCATCATAGTTGGCCCCGTGAAGCACCACCTCCGCGCCAAACCCACGCGTAGCCGTCACCTTCACCAGCGGAGTAGCCAGCGGCATCACGATCAACGCCCGAATCCCCCGCGCCGTAGCATGGTACGCTACCCCCTGCGCATGATTCCCCGCACTCGCAGCCACAACGCCGCGCCCAGCCTGCTCAGGGGTCAGCATCGCGATGCGGTTTAGCGCACCACGCTCCTTGAACGAGCCCGTCATCTGCAGGTTTTCAAGCTTCAGATAAACCTGTTGCCCCGTCAGCGCAGACAACATCTGCGAGTGCGGACAAGGCGAGTAGTAGATAGCGCTACGAAGCCGCTCCCGTGCAGCGATTACGTCCGCAAGGCTGATGTTCAGACTATTTGTTAAATCGCTCACAGGTCAGTTGATCCTAATCGAACCGTAACTCTTTTCAATTGAGTGAAATCTAAACTAATGCCGCTTGCGAAACTGATTCGCGAGCTCAAACTCTTCCCTCAGTCCCGGCGTCCGCAGATTCTCTCGCACATGCGTCAACCGCTGCTCTAATGCCAGCAACGTGTCGGCGATCGGCTCCGTATTCGTCATCGCAACATCGCGCCACATACTGTAGGGACTAGCTCCTAGCCGCGTCGTCTCGCGCAGCGCCCTACCACCGATAGCTGCAATCTCCGGCGCATCTCCAAACCTGTCCTCCAACAGCGCCGCCAGCGCCGTCGACAACATCTGCGGCAGATGGCTCACCCATGCACACAACTCATCGTGGCGTGCCGCATCCATATCCAATGTCCGCGCACCGAAGAATCCCACCCACTTACGCCATTCCTTCTCAATCGAGGTCGGCTCTGTCGTCGTCGGGGTAAACAGCCACATAGCACCGTTGAACAGCCCAGCCTCACCCAACAGCGCACCGCCGGACTCCTTACCCGCCATCGGATGGCCCGCCAGAAACACCGCCTTATCGTCTCCGCCAAAGAGCTGCGCTCCCAGCTCGACGATCTCGAGCTTCGTGCTTCCCACATCGGTGACAAGCTGCCCCGCCTGCAGAACCGGCGCAAGCAGCCGCATCCAGTCCTTTATCGCGAGCACCGGCACGGCCAGCACGATTACATTCGCTGCGCGCGCCAGCTCAAGCGCAGCCTCGCGATCCGCAGCCACGCCATCGACGGCACCCATCTGCAACGCCGCCGCTCTCTCCAGAAAACTCGTATCCCAACCGTCAATGCGACCCGTAAACCCAGCAGCACGCATAGCCAGACCGGCCGAAGCTCCGATCAATCCCGTCCCGACAATGAGTACACGCTCTATCACGCCAGCCGCCATGCTACGCCATCTTCCGTCCAACGATAGGAGCAATCAACCTCAGTTGCGCTACGAGCTTCTCCAACTGCTCCGGATACATGCTCTGCGCACCATCGCTCATCGCCTTATCCGGGTTAGGATGCATCTCCATCAGCAACCCATCAGCCCCGGCGGCAACGCTCGCAAGAGCCATCGGCGGCACCAGGTCGCGAATGCCGACCCCATGCGATGGATCGCCCATCACCGGCAAATGTGTCAGTTTCTTCAGCACTGGAATAGCCGAAATATCCATTGTGTTGCGCGTGTACGTCTCGTAGGTTCGGATGCCACGCTCGCACAGCATTAGATCGTAGTTACCGCCCGACAAAATGTACTCCGCGCTTAGAAGAACCTCTTCAATAGTCGCCGCAATCCCGCGCTTCAGCAGAACTGGCTTGCGCACATGCCCCAGTTCGCGCAGCAAGTTGAAGTTCTGCATATTCCGTGCGCCGACCTGGAAGCAATCGATATACGGCAACATGACTTCGATCTGCGAGATCTCCATTACCTCTGTAATCACGAGCAAGCCAGTCTCGTTGCTCACATCGCGCAGCAACTTCAACCCTTCGAGCCCCATGCCCTGGAAGCTGTACGGCGAACTCCGCGGCTTGTACGCTCCGCCACGCAGAAATTTTCCGCCCGCTGCTGCAACCTGTTTCGCGCTCAACAGAATCTGCTCGTGCGACTCCACCGAGCACGGGCCCGCCATCACCACAACCTCTTCGCCGCCAACCACAACGCCATTCGGGAATTTGATCTTCGTCCCTTCAGGCCGGAAGCTCCTGCCCGCCAGTTTGTATGGCGATGAGATCCGGTAAGCATCATGAACACCAGCCAGCACCTTGAACTCAGCCACGTCAAAGTGATCGGGCGTGCCTACGCCGGCCAGAATGGTCTGTACGGCTCCGGTCGTGCGGTGAACGTTGAATCCGAGCTCGACCATCCGCTCGATCACCAGTTGTATATTCTCCTCGGTTGCATGGTCCTGCATCGCTACGATCATTGTCTTGGCTACTCTCTCGCTATATGCAACCAAAGTAGTTACATATAAATTTTAGAACCACTAAATCTCGTCGAAACGCAACTACTCTTTCCGCTTCTGAAGGGTCCGCATTACGTCGATAATCCGCTCATACACATGCAGCAGCTCTGCGTCGTCCAATGGTCCTGGATTGACCGCGCGTACGTGGTCGAAGACGGCCTGCTCCCGCTTTGGCTCATAGACCGGAAGATCGGATGTTCGCTTAAGTTCGCCGATCGCCTGCGCAGCCCCTGCGCGCTGGCTGATGAGTCGAACGATCTGCTCATCCAGTTCATCAATCTTCTGTCGCCAATCGGAGATATCCATGCACTAACCCTCGAGATGCAACGGCGCTCACCCAGGTCTTGCCCATTCGGCATCGCTCGCTGCGAAATAGTTTGGTACGCCCCATGATAAACGTCGGCGCACGGCTTCATCCCAATCGCTGCCCTTCGCGCACTCATGATCGCAACCCCGCAATGAACCGCCCTACCGCAGCCGGAGCCTCCTCCGGCGTACTCTTCTCAATCAGCGCCACCAAAGCGCTGCCAATAATCGCGGCATCCGCAAACTCACCGACAGCCTTGACGTGCTCCGCGTTCGAGATTCCGAAACCTACCGCAATCGGTAGCTTTGTAAACTGCCGCAGCCTCGCCACCAGTTCAGCGGCGTCACCCGCAACCTTCTGCTGCGTACCCGTAATGCCCACACGCGAGATCGCGTAAACAAACCCCTGCGAAGCGCCCGCAATCGCCTTCAACCTCGCATCAGGACTGGTCGGCGCAGCCAGAAATACCGGAGCCAACGAATGCTCCTTCATCGCCTCCAGATACTCGCAAGCCTCTTCGACAATCATGTCCGTCAGCAGCACGCCATCCGCGCCAACCTCCGCAGCCTTCGCACAAAAGGCCTTCATCCCCATTCGCACAACAGGGTTCAGATACGAGAACAACACCAGCCCCGCCGAAGGCCTCGCCGCACGCAACTCTCGCGCCAGTTCCAACACATCCGTCAGCCGAGTCCCCTTAGCCACAGCACGCTCACTCGCCCGCTGAATCACCGGCCCATCCGCGAGCGGATCGCTAAACGGCACGCCCAGCTCAATCACATCCGCGCCATTATCGATCGCCGCCAGCGCAATATCCCGCGTCGTCGCCAGGTCGGGGTCTCCCGCCGTCAAATACGCAACAATCCCCGGCCTCATTCGAAACTCAATTGCCACAAATCCTCCAGCTCAATCCGTCTTTGTCTTTCATCCACATATTCCGTGAAATCCGTGGTCGGTTCCTACTTCTCGCTACCCTTCAAATCCAGCTCTTTGGACAAAATCCCCATATCCTTATCGCCGCGTCCCGACAGATTCACCATCAACACATCCGTCCTCGCCATCGTCGGAGCAATCCGAATCGCCTCAGCCACCGCATGAGCACTCTCGAGCGCGGGCAGAATCCCCTCCGTCCGCGCCAGCGTCACCGTCGCCTTCAGCGCCGCATCATCCGAGCACGAAACATAAGTCGCCCGCCCCGAGTCATGCAGCATCGCATGCTCCGGCCCCACGCTCGCATAGTCCAGCCCCGCACTCACCGAGTGCGTCGCCGCAATCTGCCCCGCGTCATCCTGCAGCACATAGCTATACGTCCCCTGCAACACGCCCGGAACACCGCCGCCCACCTTCTGGAACCGCGCCGCATGCTCGCCCAGCGCTGTCCCACGTCCACCAGCCTCTACGCCAATCAGCCGCACATTCGCATCGGGCAGAAACTCATAGAAAGCTCCAATCGCATTCGAGCCGCCGCCCACACAAGCGACAATCGCTGTCGGCAACTTACCTTCCTGCTCCATCACCTGACGCTTGGCTTCCTTGCTAATCACGCGATGAAAGTCCCTCACCATCGTCGGGTAAGGATGCGCCCCCAGCGCACTCCCGAGGATGTAGTACGTCGTCCGAACATTTGTGACCCAGTCCCGCATCGCCTCCGAGATCGCATCCTTCAGCGTCGCCGACCCCGCCGACACACCACGCACCTCCGCCCCAAGCAGCCGCATTCGGTAGACATTCAGCTCCTGCCGCCGCATGTCCTCCTCTCCCATGTAGATCACGCACTCCATCCCGAACAACGCGCACACCGTAGCCGTCGCCACCCCATGCTGCCCCGCACCCGTCTCAGCGATGATCCGTTTCTTCCCCATCCGCCGAGCCAGCAGCCCCTGCCCCAGCGCATTGTTGATCTTGTGCGCGCCGGTATGCAGCAGGTCTTCGCGCTTCAGATAGATCTTCGCCCCACCGCACAGTTCCGTAAGCCGCTTCGCAAAATAAAGCGGAGTGGGCCGCCCACAATAATTCCGCAGCAGATCATCCAACTCCGCTTGAAACGCTGCATCTTCCTTAGCCTGCGCGTACGCGACCTCCAACTCCTCAAGTGCCGCCATCAGTGTCTCTGGAACATACCGCCCGCCATAGATCCCGAACCTACCCACTGCCGACTTCACTGGCCCCGCCGGATTCACTATCGCCGCTGTCGTACTCATAAGCTCTCCTCGCTGCGAAACAAAAGCACAAACAAAAGCCGCAACCTTATCGGGTCGCGGCTCGTGTGGATGTCGATCTCAACTGAAACTTTCAGCTAACTCTCAGATGAACCTACTCCGCCGATGCCGCCACTGGACGCCAGTAGCGGTAAATAAAGCTAATTCGGCTGGAAGAAATAATCATCTTGCCTTTCAAGATACATGGCTCAGGCTGCAACCGCAACCGGTTTGCAGTTTTCGCGCTCCGTTTCGTTTCAGGAGAACAAATGAGTCAGCTTGGTAATGCGCAAAAGCTCCTGCACACGGGGCGACAAGTTGATGCACTCGAACGTGCAATAACCCGCCCCAAGAGCCGATATTTTCAGCCCGACCAAAGTCCCCAGCCCCTGGCTATCCACACCGGTTACGTCGCTAAAGTCGAGCACGATACGGCCACCTCGAGTGATCAGCGGCTTGACCAGGTCTTTGAGCTCGCCCGCAGTCTGAGTGACGAGCCTGCCATGGCAGGTAATCGTTGTGATATGACCCGTCTCCGCGTTCCCTGTTTCTGCGATTTCATAGGTGAAGGGGGCTGCTGATTCAGTCGACATAAAACCTCCATGGGTTCAACCAGTTCGCGTGAATCTTACTGTCAGGCCCGTTCACTGAATGTTAAATTTCAGTGAGTCAAAGAGATTTCGGCGCGCAGTTCAGTGTAGGCGCGGAGCCGCTGTCTGCAAAGTCCCCGCATCCTACTCTAAAGCCAAGGGAACCAACATGCCCTTCACCCCACAATTCGCCTCCGTCAACGGCACCTCCCTCGCCTACCGCGACACGAGCGCCGGCATGCCCATCCTCTTTATTCACGGCCATCCCTTCAATCAATCCATGTGGGACGCCCAAGTCGACGCTCTCAGATGGAAGCACCGCGTCATCACCTACGACATCCGCGGCTACGGACTATCCCAGGTCCCCGCCGTCGAAGCCACCACCCTCGAAACCTTGGCCGACGACATCGCCGATCTTCTCGACCACCTTAAGATCCCCAGTGCTGTCATAACCGGCCTCTCCATGGGTGGCCAGATCGCCATGGCCTTCGCCGACCAATACCCTCAACGCCTCTCCGGCCTCATCTTAGCCGCCACCTTCCCCCAGGCCGACACCCCCGAAGCCGCAGCCACCCGCCGCGCCACCGCCGACCGCTTCCTCACCCAAGGCTCCATCCCGCCCGGCATCGAGATGCTCCCCAAGCTCCTCGCCCCCGCTACCATCAAAGACCATCCAGACATCGCCCTCAAAGTCCTCAGCATGATCGCCCGCACCCCACCCGCCGGCGCCGCCGCCGCCCTCCGCGGACGTGCCCAGCGCAAGGACTACACCCCCACCCTACCCAAAATCGCCGTCCCCACCCTCATCGTCGTCGGAACCGAAGACGCCTACACCAACGTTGACACCGCAAAAGTCATGCAGCAATCCATCCCCCACTCCCGCCTCGAAATATTTGAAGGCATAGGCCACCTCCCCAACCTTGAAGCCACCGACCGCTTCAACGCCGTTCTCCACAACTTCCTCGACACCATACCCACTCAGAACACTAAGGCTGCAGCACGAACTGCCGGATAGCGATCTGTGCCCCTGCTCGCGCTCTTTCCGCAGCGGGTCTAACCACTACAGTGATCTCGTTGAACTCACCTCCTCCTCCGCCTTCCGGCACAGAAAACTCAAGCTTCTCTTCACCTTGCTCCTCGCTTGAAACGCCTTCGCCTTCACTCGAAGGAATCGTCACCGTACCGATATAACGACCGATCACTCTGGGCGATGCGCTATCCACCAGCCACAATTCCAGCGCAATTGCGCCCGGGCGATGATCTGCGTTCTGCACCACGATCTCAACGCTACTGCAGCAATTAAAGTCAATCGGAGCGCCCAGCTTCTGGTGAGCCTCCATCAACAGCGGATAACGGTCGGACGATCGAATAATAGCCTTAGTCGAACTGCCGCGAACGATCCGGGCCGTTGCTCGCGGCCTCTTATCCGGAGCCTTGAAGTACCAATACACCCCATCGAAAGGAATCACCATCGGCTCCCGTCGCCGAAAACTCGTACTGGGAGCATCTTTACTGCGCGGAGCGACGATCTTCTTGCGCGGCTCAGTCAAAGGCAACAAAATGATTCCCGAATACCCGTCATTGCTCGTCGCTGTTGGCTCCCGGCTTCGTTCTGCAGTTCGCCCAGCAGTCACACCCCGCCCTACAAGAGACTCACCCACCACAGCCCAACGAAAACTCCGCAAATACGGCATCATCACGACCACCGTAAAAGCAAAAGCCAGGCTCAGCGAGAGCATCGTCCGCGAACTCCCTAGTCGGTCACTCTCTTCGCCTCTCGGAGTAGCCTTCGACCCAAACCTCCACACCAGCGCCGCAACACCACTCCCTGCCAGGACAGACGCAATCTCGTACCGCTTCAAAAACACAGCAACAATGGCCGCCTCAGCAATTACCGCGACGGCGAGCGAAGGCAAGATCACTCGAATCAATGCCTTCGAATCATCGAGATGAAACGGCACTGCGGGGGGTCGTTTCATCGCAGCCACTGCAGTCTCACGATCATATTGCTTCAGTGATCGACCCACGCTCACGATGCAGAAGCAGCCAGCTAATACAGTCAGGATCGACGGCCCTCGCAGACACAGCACCCACGCCGGAACCCACAATCCTCCAATGCACGTAGCCAGCACAACCGACGACGATATGTTCGGAAGGTAGTTCCGAAACAGCCCACAGATCATTTGTGCAACTAATCCACTCAGGAAACTCGCCACTAGCAGAAGAAACGCCGCCAGCGCAGCCAGTGAGATCCACGAGAGTGATTGCGGTCGAAGCGCCGGACAGAACATACTGACCAGCGCGACGGTCACAGCCACGCCAAAGATCACCGGAATACACACAGAAGAAAGAGTCGGAGCCGCATCCTTCAAAGGCTTCGAATCACCGTTCGTCGGTACGTCTTGCCAGTTCCGCTGCTCCATGGGCGTTAGCTCGGGAACATAGTGAAGGGTGTATCAGGCGAGCCGCTAGATCCATCATTGTCGGGGCCAAAATGCAGGCATTGCGAGATGCCGAAGCCCTTCGGCCTCATGCCCTGACGTCTTGATGATAGCAAGCGCTAAGCATTCGCGCGGTCTCGATTGTGAGACTTGACCGTCTTCGGCTCTAGCCCCTCTCACTTCGCCGCAGCCGCAAGTGGCTTCAATCGCTCCTTATCAATCTTCAAAACAACGCCCGAGTTGCGATCGGCCACCTCACTCACCTTGTACTCCGCCGCAGTCCCGATAACCTGCGCAATCTCAGAAGGCGTCAACTTGTAATCCTCCGTCAGCCACTGAGCCATATTCGCCGTAGCCGAGCGAAACGCATCATCAAGCGACCCATAAAGCCCCATCGAGATAATGTGCGTAGGCGACTCCACCCGCACCGACGAAATCCGTTTCCCCGGAATCACACCCACCGTAAACTCCACATCCATCGAAGTCTCCAGCGCATTGCCGTTCAGTTCGCCGTCGCCCTGCAGCGCGTGACCATCGCCCACATACAGCAGCGCTCCCGGATTCCGCACCGGAAAGTAAACCGTCGCTCCCTCCACAATCTCGTTGAAGTCCATATTCCCGCCCCAATCTCCCGAATCACCCGTTCCCGGAGCGGCCTGCGCAGGACCCGGCGCCACCGCAATACATCCGAGCATCGGCCGCAGCGGCACCGTGTAGTGCGCCAGATGTTCCCCTGGCTTCTCCGGATAGGCCACTCCTTTGGCGGTGTCCAAATGCCAGCGAATCGACTTGCCGTTGTCCTTCATCTTCACTGCAAGATCGCTGTTCAGCCCGCTCTCCACAATGCCGTCGTCGCTCGCCGCCCAGTCCCGATTCAGCCGTAGCCGTGTCAGATGCACGACCAGCGTATCCCCCGGCATTGCGCTCTCAATGTAGAAAGGCCCCGTCTGTGGATTCCCTCCCCTCACGCGCTTGACGCCCTGTGCATCCTGACCGCCTGCGTCCACGGTCGTCGTGTGGATCGTGTCTCCCGGCGCGACCGTCAGCACCGGCTTATTCATAGCCGAAAACTGTCGATAGAAGACCGTCGGCGTGAACTCATGCCGCTGCGGCGGACCAGTGGGGCGTACAGGAGCCAGCATTCCCGTGAACTGATACCGTACGGGACTATCCTCCGCATACGTTCCAACAACCGTGCCCGAAAGCTTTCCATCCTGCACGGTGCCATTAACTTCTTCCGAGTCGCCCTGATCGTCCTTCGCAACAAAGTGAACGGCGTTCCCCTGCACCGAGCCTTCGAGCTTGTAGGAACCAAACTTACCGGTGAGTTTCTCTCCCTGCTGTACAAGGTCCAGCGGCATATACGATGTAGTGCCGTAGAAGTCCGCCGTCAGAACCCAGCGCCCGGTTAGGTCATGCTTTCCCTGATCCGCCTGATAAGCCCGCGCCTCTGCCGAAAGTACAGAAAGCGCCAGAATGCCGCTAAGGACAAACCTGGATCTCATACGATTCTCCCTTTGTTGGAAATTAGGTCTTCACCGAACCCATCGAGCACATCCAGCTAACACAATACTACGAATATCTTCGTAGATAACAGAAAAGCCTTCGGAAATGGTGAGAAAATCGCGAAAATTTAGAAGTTGAAGTCACCATCGATGCGAAAGAGTCTGCCAATGGAGTTGTAGAAAGCGCCATAGTTCGGAGAGGCATAATGTTGCTGAACGTCGCGCGGATTGAAGTGGTTGATCACGTTATAGACAGTCAGCCCAGCGCGGAATTGGATGCGGTGACCGTGAAAGGTAAAGTCGACGGGGTATTGAAACTTGGTGTCGAGGGCCAGGAAGATTGGGAATCGCCCGGCTTGGTTTTCGGGGCCGATGAAGTTCCAGTTTTCATCCAACCGCGAGAAGGGAAAGCCCGTGTGCACGTCGAGGATAGGTACAAAGTCGAGCTTGTGGGGCAAGCCAATCACATTCCAGAACAGGCCGCGATCAGGCGCATCAGACGAGAGCGGACCGTACTGATTTGGTCGGATAAGCGGGTAGGGGAAGTTTCCGAAGAACTGGTTGTAGTCATTGAGCTCGCCGCGAGCACGCGAGTGAACGTAGCTGGCAAATACAGTAGATCGCTCATTGACTCGCCAACGGAGCATCGTAAGAAACTCGCGGTAGCTTTGCCGCCCGGAGTTGAGCAAGGGTAGCTGGGCGCTCCCGTCCGCGTGCTGAAGAGGATCCAAATAAAACTCGCGGTACGCCTGCCGATCTTCGTAGCCGAACCGGAGAAGCAGATCGCGGCGAAGTTCGCGATCGAACTGGAGCGTCCAGCCAAGACTGTAGGGGATGCGCAGCGAGTCAGGAGCGACATGAGTGAACGTCGCCGGAGCACCGAGCACAGTAGTTCCATCCGAAGCGTAGCTCGTAATGGTCTGGGCTGGAAACCTGGGAAAGATAGCGACGTTGATCGGGATCTTGTCGAAGAAGACGCCGAAGCCGCCGCGAATAGCAGTGCGGTTGTCACCCGTGGGAGCAAAGACAAAACCTATACGGGGCGCGATATTCAACGTATCGGCGGAGAAGCTATCGTGGTCGAGACGCACACCGAGGTCAAGCGTCAATCGAGGATGGATCTGCCAGTTGTCCTGCGCGAAGAGCGCAACATTGTTCTTTGCGGCCTGCGAAGGGAGCGCCTCCCCATAATGGATGCTGCTGCTCAAAGTGCCATCCTGACGCAGAACTTGTATGGGGAAGTTCGTCACCTGTCCTTCGTAAGAAGAGTGCGCGTAGGAGTAGCCGAAGGTCAGCAGATGCCTGCCTGCATGTTCAATTGGCCGTAAGTGAAGCGTCTGCGACCACTGATAGAGTTGCGTGTTCCGTTGCTGCTCTTCGAAGTAGCTTCCGGAGTTCTGTCCGGGCGCAAGAACCATTTGTCCTGTCCACGTGGCAGGGTAAACATGGGAGTCGAGTTGCTTGGCCGCGAACAGGCTCTGGACATAGCCGCCGTCAGCCAGAAGCCAGCGATGCGTAGCGGAGACGAAGTAGTCGCGCAGCCGGTCGTTGGCAGTAACAGGCTGCGGATTGAAGGTGTTGATGTTCGCGTAGTAGGTGTTCTGGGGATCGAGCGCGAAAACAGCCGTGAGACGATGGCTGGGCGACGGATCCCAGTCGAGTTGCGTGTAGGTATTAATCCTCTCCACGATGCGAACATTGTCCGGGTTAGGCAGGGACGGCACCGTGACGGTGTCATAGCCATAGATCATCGCCTGAAATAGATAAAGCTTGCCGGTTTTGAGCGGTCCCGCAAGGGTCAGATGCGGCGAAGCGCTCTCAACTCCGTGGGTGCGACCGTCGATCCAGCGGAAACGCGGTACGGGATCTTCAAAGAGATACTTCCACTCGTCGGTGCCGCCACGCGTGTTGACGTCGACTACGCCGCTGGAGAATTGTCCATACTCTGACGAGAAGGGATTAGAGAGAACCCGGACAGACTGCACCGCTACAGATGGGAGACTGAGCGCCGCCTGCCCGGTAAAGGGATCGGACACGCTGGCCGAGTTGACCAGCGTGTTGGCCTGATTGGTGCGTCCGCCCTTAATGCGAATGAGACCATCAAATCCACGCACGACACCGGGAAGCAAAGGCAAAGCCTCCTGAAAGTCCTGGTTGAGAACCGCGACAGATTTGAGAATGTTGGCATTAAGAGCCGGGGTTCCACCCGAGCTCGATGTGAGGTCGACGCCCGTATCCTCAGCCCTGACTGTGACGCTCTCTGTCCGTCCTTTTAGGACAAGCTGAAAGTCGAGCTTCGCAGGGTTCTCGCTCTCAACGGTCACACTTTTCGTAGCCGATTCAAATCCAGCCAGCGTGACGGTGATCTCATAGTGGCCATACAGCACACCGGTAAAGGCATACGCCCCGAGATCGTTGGAGATTGTGGCAGCTTCACTCTTGGTGTCGACGTTCTTCAGCGTGACACGTGCGTTAGGCCATACCGTCTGCACCTTATCCGAGCCGAGCGTAAAGATGACACCGCTTACGGTGGAAGTCTTGGCCTCGAGCGCGGGAACAAATACAAAAGCAATCAAAATCGCCGCGAAGCACCGAATGACATGCGATGTCATCGTGAAGACTTCGTGACGGCTTCGCAGGTACATTGCAGTACCCTCTGCAGCAAGGCATCAGCAATCTAGGGGAAGGCCTGTGAGAACCCGCGGCTGCTGCATGCGCGAGCGGCACACCTTTGGCACAGACGAACATTCACAACGGCGTCCGAATCGAAATCTCGAAGCGCACGTCTAATTTCCTCGGCCGCAAACTGGCCGCTGGTGCGGCTATTGTCCCACCGTGCGGCAGTCGCTCACAAGGGTTGGAGGTAAGGTTCTGGCAGCGATTTAGTTTGCAACCGTAGTGATCGGGGCCGATATCAGGTCTGCATTCGCAATAGGCAGCGAGGAGCGGTGTGGGCTCGTTTCCATGTTGGCCTTTCCGTCAGCCAGCGATGTGATGACAAACAAGTAAGTTTGTCCGGACGCCAGTACATTCGGCGGTAGTGTCATCGAGGTCTTTGCCGTGCTTAACATGGCTGAGGAAAAATAAGCGACTGTGCCATCCGGCAATGTAGTAGGGCTCCAGATAGCCACGTTATAACCGAACGGCGTGCCAATCGCGGGCGGGTCCCAACTGAGCGTCACCACCGCGCTGTTGAGCGTGCTGGCCGTGAAGAGGTCGGCCCCGTTGATCTTCGGATTCTGTACCGCCGAAATCAGCGGTTTCACTGTGGCGGTTGGCAGTGATGTCGTCTGGCTATTGGTTAAATAGATGCTTTGGGTTTTGCCCGTTCCCGGGACCGCGACAGCCACCGAAGCGTTCTGGCATACGCGGAAGATGCGCCTCCAGGCAGCGGGAAACGGATCGCTGTATTGCACGGTCGCGGGTCCCACATCGGTTGTCAAAGGCGGATTCGCCGAGCAGGTAGCGGGTATGAGGACGGGTGTGAGGGTGGGGGTGAGGGTGAGAGGGTTGACTGGCTTCGTCCAGATGAGATCGATTGGGTTTGAGCCGGATATGTTTGGGCCGTCCGCTGCGATATAGGGCTGAACCGAAGCGTAGAAACCACTTCCCACATAGGTGGGAGGCGTTGGCGCAATGTGATCGAGCAGGGGCGCCCATGCGGAACCCTGGACGCTGAGGTTTATCGATGCCGGAACCGTAGGATTCAGTGCTCCAGTGATCGTATTGATTCCGCCTGTCGTCAATGACAGGTTCGACAGGGTAAGTTCAGGGCCCAGTACGTATCCGTCCACAGATCCAAATGAAGTCGGTTCGTACTGCCTCACGAATGCGTTCTTTATTACGGAAAGATCAAGAATACCGTTGATCACAAGTCCTCCGACGAATGTGGTGGAACCTGCATTCGTCGAAGACGTATAGCTCAATGCTGCCAATTCAGGAGAATCGAGTTGCAACTGACCGCTCCCAGCCGCCGCGTCCAAAGACGTGAAACTGAAATTGAGGTGTGTTGTCGAAGTAACCGGAGCAGTGGTATTGGCAATTGGAACGAAGACGTCTCTGCCCAGGTCGAAGGTGCTGCTGCTCGTCCAGTACGTATCGACGGGTCCAAGCTTCAGCCAATAGTATCCGGCGGGAACATTGGGAATCTCGAAGACTCCATTCGCGTCTGCTGCGCCTGAGAATGATTTGAAGGAGCCATCCGATTGCGGCACGAGCGCTGCGGCGTAAGAGGCGATGCGGCTCCAGTCGAAGGGCGCATTCGTTGAGCCGGTTTCATTCCATAACGTATCGGTGCGGCTGATGCGGATGGTACCGGATGGCGTTACCGCCCAGGACTGTGTTGCCGATGCGCCGCCTGACGCAGTCGCAGTTATGGTGAAGCTGTTCGGAATCCGGGATTGTTGTGCCGTGGGTGTCCACGAGATCGTATTGCCGCTGAGCGTCGCGCCGATTGGGGCGTTGGTCAGGGAGAACGTAACCGCAGTGCCGCTTGCTGCGAGTTGGTAAGTGTAAGCCGACCCCTCGACAGCTTGCGTACCTGGAGTGCTGCTAAATACAGGCGCGACCGGCACCGGGGTTGTGTTGTTCCCGCTACTGCAGGCTGTGAGCAGAAAGAGGATCAGCGTGACAAGTACGACATGGTATCGCGGCAAATGTATATCCCTCCCAGGGGAGATCGGTCCTTCACTCCACGCAGACACAAGGGCAGTGCTGCATTGAGTTAGCGAAGTGGTAGTGGGTCTGATCCTGATTTTCGAATCAGATCGCTACAATATCACGATTTATTGATGAACATCGACCAACCGGGCCACATACGTCTTGCCCGAAATCCCCCCTGCCGATACTCTCAATCTGGCATGCTCATCCTGGCTTCAGCCTCGCCGCGCCGACGCGAACTCCTCACTCAGGCCGGACTCACCTTCACCGTCGACTCCGCCGACATCAACGAAGACCGCCTTCCCCACGAAATCGCCGCCGCCTACGTTCAGCGCCTCGCCGAAGAGAAGGCCCAAACCATCTGGAATCTCCGCCGCTCGCTCGATACGCCCGAAGACCCGCTCATCGTCCTCGGCGCAGACACCTGCGTCGTCTGCGACGGCCACATCCTGGGCAAGCCCGCCAACCCCGACCACGGCCGCCGTATGCTTCAGCTACTCTGCGGCCGCACCCATGCCGTTCTCACAGGCATAGCCGCCGCTACCCGCGCCAAAATCGTCAGCGACGTCGAAGTCACCCAGGTCACCTTCAACGTTCTCACAGACTCGGAAATCGCCGACTACATCGCCACCGGCGACCCTCTCGACAAAGCCGGAGCCTACGCAATCCAGGGCTACGCCGCCCGCTGGATCCCCCGCATCGAAGGCTGCTACTTCAATGTAGTCGGCCTCCCGATAGCCCGCACCATCACCCTCCTCGAAGAAGCCCGCGCCAAACTAGGGCATATCGATCGCCAGCGTAGTTGAGGGGCAATCCTGAGCAGAGTCTATGGCCGGGTGTTTTGCGAAGGGTGAAGAAATTCCGTGTCAGCGGATGTGGTGTGGATGTAGACTGATTGGTTTTTAGGAGGGCAAAATGGCGCTCTCTGGCTCTGTCCTGCTGTTGTTTCTACTAGCGATCTCAACGTCGTGCTTCTCAGATACGATCCCATATGGGGTTGAAGTCAGCGGCGAGGTGGGTGCTGCTTGCGCCGGCGCGAACGAATCCTACGAGGGTGGTGGTGTGGGGTTGAGGATGGCCGACGGAGAGCAGAGTACGATGCACAGTTGCCCGGATGGCAGGTTCGGGATGGCAAGCGCGAACAGCATTGGGACGACGCAAGGATCGCTTCATGCCTTCGCTGCAGCATCTGGAAATGCTGGTACAAACGGAGAAGCTACATTCGCCGATGCATCGGCGTACGCAAACTTCTCTAACTATCTTGATTTCATGCCCCCGGCTGACAATCCCTTATCAAGTGGCACAATCATTTTTGGGATGAGGGTCGATGGAGGGTTAAATGGAGGCAACGCTGGAGCAACCGCGTGTGTGGACGTAATAGAGTTCAACATCTTTGAGTGTAAGAGTGTCTCTACTATATCGGGCGATCAAGGTCCGACTTCTTTTGTCGTAAGCGCAGGGATAACGCTCACAGGGCCACACTCTCCAATATTACTTACGGAATCTTTGAACGTGTCTGCGTCAGCGGGTATAGGGTACCCCGATTCAAGCGCGGACTTTGGCCGCACGGCTGAAGCTTTCCTGGAATTGCCCCCGGGTTGGACATTTACGTCGGCTTCCGGCGATTTCTTGAGTGCTGCTCCCGTACCCGAGCCGGGAACATTTCTTCCGATTGGCATCATCGGCTTGCTTGCGTGCTTCCGATGGCGCCAGCCACGCGGCCACTATGAGTCTCGATAGTTCTGCGTGTGTCGACCATGGAACCGGCGCCTTGGATGTCGCCGTGGAACGTTCGATTCCTGTGTTTAGCTAATCCACACTCGCAATCATCGCCGCCAGCAGAGCCGTCCGCGGCACCAGGTGCTCAATCACGACCGACTCATGCGCCGCATGAGCCCCCTCTCCCACTGCCCCCATTCCATCGAGCGTAGGCACCCCAAGCGCAGCCGTGAAGTTCCCATCCGACCCACCCCCCGTAGCCGCCTCGGCAAGATCAAAACCCAGCTCCGCAGCCAGCCTGCGAGCCTGCTTGAACAGCGCAATCGTCCCAGCCTTCCGCTCCATGGGAGGCCGGTTGATACCGCCTGTAATGGTCAGCTTGCAGTGCGGGTCTGAGACCCTCAGTCCGTCGAACAGCTTTTGGATATAAGCCTCATCACGGGCCTTCGATATTCGCACATCCACCTCGGTGTGCGCCTCGGAAGCGACGACATTTGACCGCGTTCCTCCACCAATAACACCACAGTTGACCGTCAACTGCCGTGCGAAATTGACGAAGCCGGAGATGGTCTGGATCTGTTTAGCCAGCTCTAGAATCGCAGAATGCCCCTTCTCAAAGTCCACCCCGGCATGAGCTCCAACACCCGTAACCTGCACATTATAATTGCCTACGCCCTTCCGAGCCGTCTTGTAAGCAAGCCCCTGAGCCGGTTCCAAAACAAAAACCGCCGCCGATTCCTGCGCCAACCGCTCCGTGATCACCCGAGAAACCGGACTCCCCACCTCCTCCTCACTATTTAAAAGCAAGGTAACCGGTCGATCTAACTTCAACTCTTTCAAAGTACTTACGGCTGCGAGAGCCATCACAACTCCGGCCTTCATATCCAGCACACCAGGCCCAAAAAATTTCCCTTTTTCCTCCCGCCAGGGCATCTCTTTCAGCGTGCCTATCGGCCACACCGTATCCATATGTCCAAGTAAAAGAATGGGTTTACGCCCCGAACGTGCAGGACCGAAGCGCAGTTCGACGACGTCTCCAAATTTTTTTTGTTTATTCCGCCTGACACGCCCCCTCATCCCACGAGCTAGACGCTCCACAATTGCCGATGCAGCGTTAACTGCATTTATGTCTTCACTTGGCGACTCTTGCAGCACAAGTTCCTTGAGGCTGTTTCGTATCCATTCACGCCGGGTTTCGACAGCAGGGAGGATAGCTTTGGTGTTCATAGATGCATGTTATAGGCGTAAAAAGGTTTATTGCTAGGTTCACCAAGGCGCAAAAGTGGACGATCTTTCCAACAAAGTGTGGTGAATTTACCACATCGACGGATGCTTACCAGACTGTAACTTTAAGGATGGCATCTGTGGGAGACGTTGATTCGTGGGACTGGAAGCCCATTTTGAGCGGACAATTCGGTCTGAGATAGAGTTTAGCGGTGTTGGCCTGCACAGTGGGGCTCCGGTTTCGATGCGATTGGTTCCGGCTCCAGCAGGATCGGGTATCGTATTCAGACGCATAGACTTAGACAATTTTGAGATTCCTGCGATTGGACGCAATGTCGCGAAAGTCAGTTATGCGACCAGCCTGATGCGGGGTAGTGTGCTGATTTCTACGACGGAACATTTGCTTTCGGCGTTGATTGGTTATGGGGTGGATAACGTCATTGTCGAGGTGGATAATCTTGAGGTTCCCATCCTCGACGGAAGCGCTTTTCCTTATGTACAAGCATTTCATTCTGTTGGGCTTAAGCAGCAGAGGCGACGGCGGGAGTATATCAAGATTCTGAAGGAAGTTGAGGTTCGGGACGGGTCGAAGTTTATTGGGGTGTATCCGGGGTCGGGGTATGGGATACGGTACACGATTGATTTTCCGCAACCTATTGGATATGAGATGTTTACCGGGGATCTGGCAGTGGGGGATTATGTGGAACAGATTGCTCCGGCGCGGACTTTTGGATTCAAGGAAGATGAGGCTATGTTGCGGGATATGGGCTTGATTCGCGGGGTTTCGAATGAGAGCGCCATTATTCTTTCGCGGCAGGGCGTTGAAAATGGGCCTCTTCGTTTTCCGGATGAGTTTGTACGACACAAAGTGCTTGATTTGATTGGGGATCTGGCGCTAGCGGGGCGGCGGATCCAGGGGCGGGTGGTGGCTGAGAGGGCGGGCCATGCAATGCATACGGCTTTGGTACAGCGGTTGCTGCGTGACCGGTCGGCTTGGGAGCTGGCGCATGGGTACGACGAAGTGCCTGAACCGGAACGGGTTAAGGGACATTTGCAACCTCTGCATGCCTGATTTTTTCTCCATGTTATTTGCATTTTTTTTGACCGCCGGTTTTTGGCGGTTTTTCGCTATTTCTGGGCAAAATAGGTGGTTAGCAAGCGGTGAAAAGACTGGCAAGTGTGGTCAGTGGGTGGTAATTGGCGCGGCAGATTTCGGTGCACTGGGGATGGTGCGAGGGTGAAAAGTCTGGCGGCGATCGCGCTGGGGTCGAATCTGGAGTCAAAAGGGATTGGTGACCGCGAGGCGAACCTTCGGGAGGCTATCGAGCGGTTGCGGGGGCTGGGTGAGGTTCGGGCGGTGTCGTCGTTTTATGACACGGAGCCGGTGGGGTATGTGGATCAGCCTCGGTTTTTGAATGGGGCTTTGCTGTTAGAGACAGAGTTGCAGCCGCTGGAGCTGATGCGTGGGCTGCTGGCGATCGAACGCGCGATGGGGCGCGAGCGTGAGAGTGCCGTGGCGAAGGGGCCGCGGGTGATCGATCTGGATTTGCTGCTGAATGGGCAGACGGTGATGAATACGGCGGAGCTGACGCTGCCACATCCGGAGATGCAGGAGCGGCGGTTTGTGCTGGAGCCGCTGGCTGAGATTGCGCCGGAGATGGTGCATCCGGTGCTTGGGGTGACGGTTGGGGAGATGCTGGCGAGGTTGGGGGAGTGATTTGGGTTGATTCGTCTGTACCGTGCTTCGCGGTGAGAGAAGCGTTTGAGAATATCTCAATGAGTACTAAACACAAGCCGACTTATCGGTCCTAATCGAGGTTCGATGATTGACTTGGCGATTTAGCATAAACCTACCTGAAGATCGGCCAATTTCCTGATTGCCGACCATCCGGAAGGTTCGTGGAGCGGAACCGCCTTCTACATCAGGTTCGCTTTGCAGGGAACATGGTCGTCGTCCACATTTCTTGATGTGGTACAAGCCTACAAACAGGAATGCGGGCTGAACAATACTACGATGTCCACCGTCTTCGACACTGTCGTGACGAAAGAGAACAACCACACTAACCTCCTGCGCAACATCATGGAACAGCACCCGAAAACGGCCGCAGCAGTTCTGCCATGTCTGCTTCGCCGCCATGTGTGTTTTAGATACCGTCATTGTCTCTTTGGGAGGTTCCAGATCGGTGTACGATCCGCCCGGAATTGACCACTGAAAACGGCGATATATTCGGCTACAATCCGCCTAGCGTTTCAGGAGGTAATCTGAAGACCTTTGCGAAAGCGAGTTCTCCGATAGACCCCGTGAGAGCAGCGCCTGTCGCCCGCCACAAGCCAGGCGCGAACTTGGGCTCGGGTGCTTACGGCGCCGGGGGCAGTCCTCTGCCTGAGAGCATTCGCAGGCAGGCTGAACCGCAATTCTCATTCGACTTCAGTCGCATCAAGGTGCATACCGATGAAGCGGCCATTGCCGCGAACCGTGGCCTTCAGTCTCGGGCGTTCACGGTTGGGGAGCACATTCACTTCGGGAAGGGTGAGTTCCGGCCCGCGAATCCCGCTGGTCAGCAGCTGCTCGCGCATGAGCTGACTCATGTTGTTCAACAGTCGAGGGGAGGCGCGGAGCCGGGGCTCGGCGAGCACTCCGCGTTGGAAGAGGAGGCTCGAGGCGTCGCGCTGGAGTACGGCCACGGGCCAGTGCGGGTGGAGGGGTCATCTGGCATCGGGGTAGCTCGCGCTCCGAATGCTACTGTCGACGTGTCCAAGTTGAGTCCCGACGCGCTGGAGAAAAGGGCGCAGATGTTGAGCGTCTGGTTCGACCAGCATATGACGGATGATCCAGCCTATGCTGACCAGCTTCAGGCGGCCGTGGACCTATACCAGGCGATGTTCTCGCGAGACATGTCGCAGCCTTATCCGCTGGATACCGAGGCGCTAAAAAGTCGACTAGTCGCAAAATCCCCACGAACTGTGTTCGAGCTTGAGGTTCGGCAAGGAAAATGGGAAGGGTTTGGGCCCGTATATAAGGACGGCGTAGTCATCGCATACCTGCACCCGAGCTCTGGTGACAGGTGGCTGAGGGACGTGAACGGCGAGACCATCTCCCGTAGCGAGACACCATTGGAATCGCCCTTGCTGGACCCCATCGATTTGATCCCGGTTGAGTTGCTTGGAAGTCTCGTGGCAAAGGCCGGCATGATCGGATTGCGGTCTGCAGCCAGGGTGGGGGCCAAGCTACTGGCGAAGGACGTCGCCAAGGTCGGCGCGGAGGAGGCCGCAAAGTTGGGCGCCAAGGAGCTTGCCGGAGCAGGCGTGAAGACTGGCGTCAAGGAGGTGGCGAAGACAGCCGGGAAGGCAGGGGCGGAAGATTTGGCCAAAGGCGGTACGAAAGAGGCTGCCAAGGTCGCGGGAAAAGTTGGTGCGGAAGACGCTGCCAAAACAGGGACAAAGGCTCTGGTCGAAGTGTTTCGCAAGGGCGCGAAATTCAGATCGGTCGGCGCGACCTCGTTGAAGCGTTTGCGAAACGTTCTAGGCCGTGCGGGGGTGAGTCCCAGCGGGTATAAGTTGGTGAAGGTCTCGGCTGAAGTCAGTCGCGCCATGGAGAAGGAGGCGGGTGAGACCATCTGGGGTTGGGTCAGCCGCGATGGGGCCGGTACCGTGGCACGCGACTTGAAAGGAAGGCCTATTATCAACTTTACCGAGCGCGCTCTCTCGTCTCTGGAGGAGGCGGTGAAGACGTTTGGGCACGAGGCGAAGCATCTTCAAGACTTTGCTAGAGGGCTCGAGGAGTCGAGCGAAGCTTTGGCTGAGTTGGCTGGAGAGAAACTATGGCTAGTTGTGCAAGAAACTCTGGGGAAATAATGAACGAGACACATCCCAAGTGGGTAGAGGCCGGAGGAGAATTCCAGGTGCCCTTTATGCTTGCCGCGCGCCGCGTGCTGCAGGGCAAGCCAATCCGCTGCCCAAAGTGCGGCCACGCGGACCTCCGTTTCTACTTTCATGCCATGAAGCCTGCACTCGGCCAAGGGACGCTCTGGGTGTGGTGTCCAGCCTGTCGAACCAAGTGTCATCTGCCGCGTGTGACGCCAGGGGAGGTGCCGCAGGTCGATCCATTCGGAGGTCTTTCGCTTGAGGAGTTTGCGGAAATCGAGGTCAGGGGACCCGGGTCGTTTCAGGATCGGCTCAATCGTTTGTGGAATGAAGGAGTTTTGACGCCGTCCTATAAGGTGTGAGTGCTTCGATACGCAGGGTGTCAGACGACTTGCCCATTTCTTACTGTCCTAGAGTGCGGGCATGTGGTCTGTCCGTTGTGACAGCTGGATCGGTAGTGAGCTCGCTGTCTTTTCGAACACTGGCGCCGGTCGATACCGAGGGAAGTCCGTGACTCCAATGTTTGGCGCTGATCCAATTGCCAGTGCCTGTCCATGTCGTGGTCTGTGATTGCGCAGTATCGCAGGCTGACAAGATTGCCGCTGCGATTAGGAATTTTTGAGCCTTGGAGAGACAGAGCAAGGAAACCTTCGCCGGGATGGAATGAGCCATTGTAAAGGTGTGCTGAGGCTCGAGTTACCGTGACGGTCTCCATTGGGGGCGCTTCTCGTTATTTACTTCCGATCTATCGGCCCCTCGTAGTTGAACTACGATGACCTCTTTGTTCGAAAGTGGACGGTTGTGCTCGGCGATGGACAGTTTTGTTTTGGGTGGGTTTGTGAAAAGTGATGATAATTATGGGCTTTTGGGCTTTGATCTGTGGTGTTTGAATTGCTTGTTGTAGGTGTGGCGCAGGAGGTAGACGCTTGTCAGCCTTGATGCAAGACCTTCGATTCGCGTTCCGACTGCTCTTGAAGAGCCCTGGCTTTGCCTTGATGGCGATCATCATCATGGCGCTCGGCATTGGAGCGAACACGGCCATCTTCAGCATCGTCCACGCTGTTTTGCTGCAGCCGCTGCCGTTCCACGATGTCGACCGGTTGGTGCAGGTGTGGCATACGCCGCCGCAGACGAGTTTTCCGGGGATGACGCGCTTTTCTGTGTCGGCGGGTAACTTCTTCGACTGGCAGAAGCAGAACCATGTGTTCGAGCAGATGGCGCTCTACTCGGGCGCGGGGTTTGACATCACGGGAACGGGAAAGCCTGAGGCTGTTACGGCGAGCACGGTTAGTCCGGAGTTCTTTTCGGTGTTTGGAATTCAGCCGCTGCATGGGCGGGTTTTTTTGCCGGAAGAGAGCCAGTCGGGCAGGAACAAGGTGGTCGTTCTCAGCTACAAATTCTGGCAGGCTCACTATGGTTCCGATGCGGGCGTCGTGGGTAGATCGATCAACCTTGATGGGGATCCTTACACAATTGTCGGCGTGATGGGGCCGGCGATGACGCAGCCGGGGTTTGCGCAGATGTGGGTTCCGCTGGCGCTGACACCGACTGAAGCAGCGGTGCGCGGTGAGCATCACTTCCTTACGGCTGGCCGCTTGAAGGCTGGGGTCACGGTGCAGCAGGCGCAGGCTGAGATGAATACGATCTCGCAGCGGCTGGAGCGGGCTTATCCGGATGATGACAAGGGTTGGGGTGCGGTGGTCAACTCGATGCGCGAAGAGATTGTCGGTCATGTTCGTCCGGCGTTGCTGATGATGCTTGGAGCGGTGGCATTCGTGCTGTTGATTGCGTGTGCGAATGTTGCCAACCTAGTTCTTGCACGCACGTTTGCGCGGCGGAAAGAGATTGCTATTCGCGCTGCGATGGGGGCGAGCCGGCCTCGTATTATTCAGCAGCTTCTTGGGGAGACGCTGATTATCTCTTTGTGCGGTGGTGCGCTTGGGCTGGTGGCTGCTCACTTCGGGATAGAGCTGCTGCTGAAGTTCTTCGCAGACAAGTTGCCACGGATGAATGAGATTGGGTTGAGCGGTCCGGTGCTTGCCTTTACGCTCGCACTTTCTGTTGTGACGGGTATCCTTTCGGGATTGATACCGGCGTTGAGCATGACGAGGGGAGATGTCAACGACGCTTTGAAGCAGGGTCTTGGCCGCACGGATGCTGATAGCGGAAGCAGCAGGACACGCTCTGCGCTGGTGGTTGTCGAAGTCGCGTTGTCTCTGGTGTTGCTGGTGGGAGCCGGGCTGATGATTCGAAGTTTGTGGAAGCTGCAGAACATCGACCCCGGCTTTGATGTGCACAATGTGCTGACAATGCACGTGCAGGTTAACAGGAAGCAGTTTACTGACGCGACGCAGGAGGCCCAGTTCTTCGATCAGGTGTTGCAGCGAGTGCGGTCGCTGCCGGGAGTGGAATCTGCGGGAGCGGTGGACAATCTTCCGCTCACCGGCGGCTCGAATCAGCCGGTGGCGGTGGAAGGGCATGCGGCTGTTGCGATGTCGGAACAACCTGAGGTTTCGGTGCGCGTCGCGACAGCAGGTTATTTCAAGGCGATGCATATTCCTTTGCTTGAGGGCAGAGAGATCAGCCCGGATGACAGGGCGGATTCCGCGCCTGTGGTGGTGATCAGTCAATCGATGGCGAAGCAGTTCTGGCCTAATGGGGGTGCTGTTGGCCATCATTTGAAGCTATCGTTCTACCCGGATAGGGATCGGGAGATCGTGGGCGTGGTTGGCGATGTGAAGCAGGCTGGTCTGGACAGCTCGTCGGGGATTGCGACGCTGTACTGGCCGCTTGCGCAGACGGAAGGCGGGCGGGGACTTGGGACCTGGGTCTCGCGAACTCTCTTTCTTGCGGTCAAGACAGCGGTTCCGCCGCACAGTCTCGATACAGCGGTGGCGGAGGCGGTGCACCAGAGCAATAAAGATGTGCCGGTCGATAATGTGCTGACGCTGGAGGAGTTTGTTGGCCAGACGCTGACGCAGCCCAGCTTTAATATGCAGTTGCTTGCGATCTTCGGCCTGCTTGCTCTGGTGCTTTGCACGGTTGGTATCTACAGCGTGCTTGCTTATTCGGTGAGGCGCGGGATGAAGGAGATCGGCTTGCGGATTGCGTTTGGCGCAACCAAGGCTGATGTGTTGCGCGTGGTCGTTACGCAGGGAATGAAGCCGACGATTGTGGGTATCGCGCTTGGTCTCGTTGCGGCTTTCGCTCTAGGCCGGCTGGTGACGAGCATGGTCTATGGCGTGAGTTCGCGTGACGCACTGACGCTTGTTGCTGTGACCGCGCTGCTGCTTCTGGTGTCGTTTGCGGCCAGCCTGAGTCCGGCACTTCGTGCTACTCGGATTAGTCCCCTTGCTGTGCTTCGTGATGAATGAGGCGCGTACTCCGGTGCTCTACTCGCGGGCGAAGATGGCGCGGAGTTGAGCGATCTCGATCTTCTTCTTATCAGCTTCCGAGAGGTTTGCTGGTTGCACGTCGACCTCTACTTTGTTGATGGCGCCGGGGAAGCGGAGGGGTGATTGGTAGTCCGCGCTTACGGGTGAGTTGTGGCTGCGGTTATTGGGTGGCGAGTGCGGCTATCTTCGATTGGAGGATGGGGACTGAGGACGCTTGTAACTCCGGCTCGATGGTCTCGGCGGAGATGAGGGCCTGGTGGTAGTGGGACTGAGCCTCCTGGGGACGATGGAGTTGCGTGAGGATATCTCCCAGCGTTGTCTGGACGGGGACGGACTCTGGTGCGAGTGCAGCGGCTTGTTCGGCTTCGACGAGGGCTTCTTCGGGTCGGTTTTCGGCGAGGAGGTTGCGCGCTCTTTGTGCTTTCGCGTGGGCCGATGCGAGGGCGACCTTGAAGTGGCCGTCATAGACGAAGAGGCCGTACTGAATCGCCGAGGTGGGGCGCAGTGTGCGGAACTGTTCGTATGGGTTGAGCTCGCCTTGACCGTAGTCGATGCCGGTGAGGACGCCGTCGCTGATGAGAACAGGCCCGTCGATCTCCGGGGGTACATCGAGTGGAAGATTGAGCCACACAGTGTTGATGGTGGGCAGGCGTTTGCAGGGAATTCCGTAGTAGCTGGTGTCTACGACGCCGTCGACGAAGTACGCGATCCAGCAATCTTTGATGCCGCGACTGTCGAGATACTGCTTTGCTGACTTCAGTTGCTGACCCCAGTCGTCGTTGGCGTCGCTGAGATATTTGTGGACGGACGCGGGGCCGCCCCAGGCTTCGTTGCCGTAGGCCATGTAGGCGGGTGCTATTCGCACGGAGGCGGCGACCTGCCAGAGGAAGAGTGCTGCGATCGCGTAGGTCCAGCGGCGATTTGTGCCGATCAGATAGATCGTTGCTGCTGCCACGAGTAGGTAAAGGAAGGGATAGATGGGAAGGAGGTGTCTGTGGCCGATGTTCATGTGGGACTGCATCGCGACTGCCACGTATACGGCGGGAGGGATGAGGAGAAAGAGCAGTTCACGGCCTTGCTTGAGTCGCCGCGTTGCTATGAGCGTCAGTGCCAGCGCCAGCAGAAGCAGAAACGGAAGAGTGGATTTGATGAGGAATGCCGCTGGGAAGTAGAGCCAGGTGCCGTGCGGGTAGATACGACCGAAGAAGTAGCTGGTGTCGGCGTTCTCGGTGATCTTTGTGTTGGCGAGGCCGTAGATGTAGGCCTCCGGCAGGATGCGGGTTCGAGCGAGGAGAGCGAGACGGTGAGCGTCCTGCGGGTTTGGCACCTGCCTGAGGTACTCGGCTAACGGTGGATTGATGTCATGGCCTTCGGGGCGAGCGCTGTAACGGAAGCCGTAGAACGACCAGAGCACGGCGAGCGATATGGCGGCGACGATCAGGAGGGCGAGGGTTCTGCGGGCCAGCAGGCGCCAATCGCGGATATAGATGGATTCCGCGATGGCTAGCAGGAACAGCATAGGGAACACGAGGAGGCCAGTGAACTTCGTCACGATTGCCAATCCGGTTGCGAGACCGACGAGCAGGAGCCTGACGAGCGACGGATGCTTTGTATAGCGATAGGCAAGATAGAGCGCGACGAAGATGCAGCAGGAGATTGCGACGTCTGTGGTGACGAGCGCTCCGTGTGCGAGAAAGTTTGGATCGAACACAAGAAATGCGAGTGCAAGCAGTCCGGCGAGCGAGCCAAACATCTCGCACCCTGCGCTGAATACGGCGACTGCCAGTACCAGCATGAAGACGGCGGAGGCCATGCGGGAGCGGAAGAGAAGTTTGTCCGCGTCGTTGCGGAACATGAAGTCTCTGCCGTCGAGGAAGGCTTCGGTCTGGGCGGGCCGTCCCTGTTGTGGAGGCACCTTCAGCGACATCCGCAAGAGAGGCGTCGCGGCGACCATCTTTACCAAAGGTGGGACCTCGGGATTCAGGCCATAGTCAGCCTGCTTCCAGATGTTGTATCCGTCGAAGAGGTGATGGCCTTCGTCCCAGGTAATGGAGTTTTCGCGACTGGCGGATGCGAGTTGGAAGACAAGTGCGAAGAGCAGGGCCAGTACGAGACAAGCAGCGGCCTTGCGGCTCAGCTTTACGGAATCATTGGTCATGGAGTGCCCTCTGCTCAGGTCGTTCCACATGTCATGCGATTCTAAGCTAAAACGTTTGAGTTTAGGTATTTGATCTTTTTTGCGACGCATCTCCCGCCAGTCAGCAGGCGCATGACCGGTTCTAAATCTGCGAGTAGCTTGTGGGGCTAAGGATGAGGTTGGTGATGTTGCTGACGATGGGTTCGTAGGCGTAGCGGGGGTCTGCGGAGAGTTTCTTCCAGGCGGGGTCGTTGCGGAACTTGTCCCAGCGAGCGTTGAGTTCGTTCATGTCGGGGAAGGAGAGCATGTAGGTGAGGTTAGGCATGCGAGGGCCGATGAGGGTGTCGCCGTAGAAGACCTGGTTGAAGCCTGCGCTTTGGAAGATTTCGAACTCGCCGTGGTGGAACATCTCGACCTTGCGGACGTGGGCGGCGGGGGAGGGGCTCTCGTAGGTGCGGAGCTGGAAGATGCGTTTGGCCTTGGTGTCGGGAGGGGTGAGCTTGGGCCAGCCTTCGAAGGCGATGAGGAGAGAGCTTTCGACGCGCTGGAAGGCGGGGGCTGTGGCAGGCGCGGTCCAGAAGGGCTCGGCGGCTTTCATGAAGACGGGGTCTTTTTGGAGGCGGAGTTCGGCAGTGGCAACGATCACGGGGTCGGTGAAGGGGAGCACGAGATAGAGCGTTGGTGTCTCGGGGCCGATGTCGAGGTGGAAGGCTCCGACGGGTGCGATGCCGAGGCGGTTGAGCGCGGGGATGAGCGCATCGGCGACGTAGCTTTCGGTGAGCTTTGTCTGCGGACCGGTTTGCATGTGGTACTTGCGGATCTCGTATAACTCGCGCGCGGGAAGGCGGGTGGTGGTTGCGCTCAGGGGGGATTGAGCGGATGCCTTCTGGGAGAGCGTGAGGGCGGAGGCGGCGAGGGAGGTGGCGAGGAAGTCGCGTCGTTGCATCGGTGCTCCGGTTGCGCTCTTTGCAGGGCGTCGGTGAGGGTAAATTTTTCGGCAACTGAAAGCATACACAATAGGTTGTCGGTCGGTGCTGGTGCGCTGTAGGGAGTGTGCCTTTATGCTTAAAAGACGATGCGTTTTTCTTTGCGGTGTCTGGCTGTTTTCTTGATGGTGATGTTTGCTGCTTTGGGTAGAGCTTCGGCGGTTGAGGTGAAGATCTCGGCGAAGGCGCTGGAGCGTACGCTGAAGGCTCAGCTGTTCAATGGGCCTGAGGGGCGCTATTACATGCGGGGCGATGTGAACTCGACCTGCTATGTGTATGCGGATTCGCCGAAGGTGAGTTTCGTGCAGGATCGCGTGGTGGTGCATGTGCACACGAAGGCAAAGCTCGGGACGGCGATGCATGGGACGTGTGTGGGGATCTCGCTGACGCGGGAGGCGGACGTGTCGGTGATTCCGGATGCGGAGGGCGAGACGATTGGGTTTCGCGATGCACGCATTGAGGAGTTGAGTGGGTCGAAGGAGCTGGATTATTTTCTGGTGCCGTTTCTGAGTCGCAAATTGCCACAGCAGATGAAGGTGAACGCGGCTGATCTCATGCGCAAGGCGTTGAGTCGGTCGGAAGAGACGATGGGGTATGCGCTGTCGCTGACTTCGCTGAAGATTCATTCGATGCTGGTGCTGGGGCAGTCGCTAGTGCTGGATGTGGATGCTGGGATGAGCGTGGATTGAGTTCGCTCGGACGACGGATGGTGTAGGGTGAACCTTGCTGTGTCGTTCTGAGGGAGTGGATGAACTGCGCTCGGTTGCCGTGCGATGAAGCTGTCATTCTTGCGAAGCGTCCTGCTGCAGCGGTGACGATGCAGACGGGCGTGTGGGTGCTGGTGGCCACGGTGCTGGGCACGAGCATGGAGTTCATCGACGGCACGGTGGTGAATGTCGCGCTGCCGGCGATGCAGACGGGGTTGGGAGCGAGCGGGTCGCAAGTGCAGTGGGTGGTGGAGGCGTATGCGCTCTTTCTGTCGGCGCTGCTGCTGGTCGGCGGCTCGATGGGAGACATCTTTGGGAGGCGGCGGATTTTTGTTATTGGCGTGACGCTGTTTGCTTCGGCTTCGGTGTGGTGCGGGGTCGCACCGACGATTCAGCAGTTGATTGCGGCTCGGTGTTTGCAGGGAGTAGGTGGCGCGATGCTGGTGCCGAGCAGTCTGGCGCTGATCAGTTCGTGTTTTCCGCCGGAGACGCGGGGGAAGGCGATTGGGACGTGGTCGGGGTTCTCGTCGATGATGACAGCGCTGGGGCCGGTGGTGGGAGGCTGGCTGGTGCAACATGGATCGTGGCGGTGGGTGTTCTTTTTGAATGCTCCGCTGGCGGTGGTGACGGTGACGATTGCACTGCGAAAGTTGCCGGAGAGTCGCAGTGGTGCGGCTGCTCATACGCTGGATTGGAGAGGCGCGGTGCTCGCGACCGGTGGGTTGAGCGGCGTTACGTTTGCGCTGATCGAGTGGACGCAGGGCGGAGTGATTACACGAGTGGCAGGTGTTGTGGGCGTGGCGCTATTGGCCGCGTTCGTGTGGGTCGAACAGCACTGTGAGGCGCCGATGATGCCACTCAGTCTTTTTGAGAGCCGCAATTTTGTTGGCGCGAATGTGCTGACGTTCTTTTTGTATGCAGCGTTTGGTGGAGCTCTGTTTTATTTGCCGCTGAATCTGATTCAGGTGCAGGGCTATTCCCCTACGGCTGCGGGTGCTGCGTTGCTGCCGATGGTGCTGCTGCTGTTTGCGCTTTCGCGGTGGTCGGGTGGATTGGTGGCGCGGTATGGTCCGCGACTGCCTCTCATTGCGGGGCCTCTGATTGTTGCGGTGGGCTATGCGCTGATGACGCGGCCGGGCATCGGCGGGTCGTATTGGACGACTTATTTTCCAGCGATCGTGGTGCTTGGGCTGGGCATGGCGGTGAGCGTCGCGCCGCTGACGACGGTGGTGCTGAACTCGGTGGAGGAGAGCAGCACAGGGTCTGCGTCGGGGGTGAATAATGCGGCGTCACAGGTGGCGGGGTTGTTGGCGCTTGCGGTGTTTGGGCTGCTCTTCTTTCATGTGTTCTCGCCGTCGCTCGACAGAGGGCTGAAGCGGGCTGAGGTTTCGGCAGAGGTTGCGCAAGAGATTGGTGCACAGCGGGTGAAGCTGGCCGCGATTGAGACGATGGACCCGCAGGGGCGAGTCGCGGTGAATGAGGCGTTTGTAGCGAGCTTCCGCGTTGTGTTCTGGTTGGCGGCGGGGTTGGCTGGAGTGGCTTCGTTGAGTGCCGCTACGATTTTGCGGCGGGGCAATGATGCGACTACCCGGGTGTGAAGCGCTGGCGGGTGAAGCAGGCGTTGTGCCTAGTTTTTATGCTGCGGTACTCATTCGAACTTGAGAGGAGCGGGCGCCGTGGTGGGAAGATCGGTGACATTGACTGAGGAAGGTGTGATGGGCCAGTTGAGCTTCCACTTCGGCTTGCTCAGTTCGGTATGAACCATGAACTGCTCGTTGGTGTCCCATTTCTGGGTGGAGGCGACCGACTCGAAGGTCTTGATGATGAAGTTGTTTGCGTCGTTGCACTCGCAGCGGCAGCGAAGGTCCTTGACGATGCCGCTAATGTCTTCAGAGCCGTTCTTCACCCAGAAATCGAACATCTCTTCGAACCTCTTGAAACGGTCCTTCGCGGGCTTCGCGAGGGCAGCGCGGTAGAAGACGTGCATCTCGCTGAAGTGCGCTGCCATCTCTGAGAGATTGGACTTGAAGTCTGCGAACTTGCAGGAAGCGGGCGTAAGGGGGGCGATTGCAGGGGAGGCGTTGAAGTGGGCGTGTCCGGTTTCGTGGGTCAGGGTGCCGATCGTGGCGGTGAGCCAGTCTGTGGCGGAGCTTCCGTTGATGGTTTTGCTGCCGCTCTGAAACTGCTTCGCTTGTGCCTCCAATGGAGCTGGCACGAAGGTGCATGTGGCGCCTGGCAACGCGGGCGTGAAGCTACTGCAAGCTGTGGTGTATGCACCCCACTGGTCCGGTATGTCCTTGTCGATGAAGATGCCCGTGATGTAAGTGAGACGCGTGGGATACCTTGCCGCCATGATGGCGGTAAGGGCAGTGGCTGGGGCGCCGTGTCCGTCGGAAGTGCACTTGGGATCGGGAGGCACCTTGCCGCAGTCGGCCTTACGTTTGGCGGCCTTGCTGACGTTTTTCGGGTCAGCCACTGTGGTGGCGACAAAGTTCTGGAGCGTGGCTTGGGGCGCAGCGCACTCGGCGGCGGTAAGGCAGGCGCGCTGCAGCCTGAGGGGCGACGCGGACTGCTGCAACGTGTGTGCAAGCTCATGCGCGAGGAGTCTGCGGGTGGCCGCTGAGCCTGGGGAATACGCTCCCTCGCCGAAGACGATATCGTCGCCGACGGTATAGGCGAGCGCGTTGACCAGGCGGGCCGATTCCGCTGCACGAGCTTCGGTATGCAGGCGGACACGGCTGAAGTCGCGACCGAAGCGCGGCTCCATAAACGCGCGTGTAGCGGCGTCGATCGGCTGGCCTGGAGAGCGGAGAACATCGTGAACGATAGGCGGCGCTGCGACCGGAGCGACAATACCCCCCTGCGCTTTGCGCTGGAGCTTCTGCTGCTTCTCCTCGCATTGTTTGCATTTGCCACCGCCTTCTTCGCAGGAGCATTTTCGTTGCAAGGTCTGCGGCGAGCTCGTGGGCACGACGCCGGCTTCGGTTGGACTGGCCATGCTCATGATGTGCTCGGCCATCTCGTCGGCCTGCGCTTCGAGGGGGTCGTGCGCTGAGCCGACTGCCAGTTTCCGTTGCAACCGAAGACCTATCGGTGCGGGCGGGCGATGAGTAGGAGCTTGCAGCGGGATACTGGAGAACGAGAACGGGAGAATGTTGCGATGGGGATTGGAGAACGAACGCTCGAAGGAAGGAAGACTGGTAGGAAAGAGTTTGTGATCAGGCTTGGGCAGCTTGGGGCTAAGCCTTAGCGGCGACTCTCGCGTCAGGGCTGTTAGTTGCGATCCCATGGACTGGCTCCGCAGATCTGTCTTGGCCCGTGGCTGCAATATTACACCTCGCAGTTATTTTTTTATGCGGCCATTTGCCGACATCGATGCTCCTCTTCAGGAGGAGTGCGTCTGCGGGTTATTGGGGGAGCGCTGTGCGATGATCAATGCAATCGCTGCGCGTTAGTTTATGTCAGTTCGGCGATGTCGCATTGGTGTGATGCTGTTGCGCGGGTTTGTCGTCAACGCGTCGCGCGATCATCAGAGCAATGAGAAGCATAGCTGCGGCAGTGAAGAAGGGTGTTCCGGGGATGTGGATGATCGCGTCCGCCCCGATGGATTTGCTGAAGATGTAGGTGAAGATGCCGGGGCCGATGAGTCCGGCGATGCCGCGCAGACTATTGATCGCACCTTGCAGCTGACCTTGTTCCGCGGGGCTGGTCTTGTGAGAGAGAATGCTCTGCGCAGAGGGCCATGCGAAGGACATCATGTTGAGAAAGGGGATGCCGAGCCAGAAGATGATGCCTGTTTTGGAGACACCGAACAGGAAGTAGCCGAGCGCTCCGCCGATCAGGCCGATGGTCATGGTTCTGCGTTCGCCCAGCTTTGCGACGACTGGTTTGACGAGCAGGCCGCCGTAAATGATGGTGAAGACGCCGATGGTGGCAAGAGATAGGCCTACGCTGCGGGTGGTCCAGTGGTAGCGGAAGTCGGCGTAGATGACGTAGACGTTCATCAGGGATTGCTGTGCGATGTATCCGAGGAGCAAAACCGCGGCGATGGCCAGCATGGAGCCATGCTTGAGCAGCGAAAGCGAGCCGACTGGATTCGCGCGCTTCCACGAGAAGGGGCTGCGATTCTGATGCGAGAGAGATTCGGGTAGGACGAAGAGGCCGTAGAGTCCGTTGACGAGGCTCAAGCCCGCTGCGACCCAGAAGGGCAGGCGCGGGTTGACGTTGCCGAGGATGCCTCCGAGTGCGGGGCCGAGGACGAAGCCAATGCCAAAGGCTGCGTTCAACATACCGAAGGCTGCGGCGCGCTTTTCGCGTGGCGTGACGTCGGCCATGTAGGCCATTGCGGTGGGGATGCTCGACGAGGTAAGGCCGGAGATGACGCGACCGAGGAAGAGCCAGCCAAGCGCGGGAGCCCACGCCATCAGGAGATAGTCCAGGCCGAGACCGAAGTTGGAGAGAAGGACGACGGGGCGGCGACCGAAGCGGTCGGAGAGCGAGCCGACGATGGGCGAGAAGAAGAACTGCATCACGGCGAAGACAGTGCCAAAGAGTCCGAGCATCTGCGCGGCGGTAGAGGTATCGCCGTGGAGGAAGCTTTCGATCAGACGAGGAAGGACGGGGGCGATCATGCCGAGGGCGAGCATGTCGAGCGCGACGGTGAAGAAGATAAAGGCCGCAGCGGCTCGCCGTCCTTGCGGAGCGAATGGTGGGGGAATCACGGCATCATTCGCAGTAACGAGCTCAGGCTCAGTCAAAAGTGGATCTGGGCTGGTGACATCCGGATTGTTTGCAGAATCGGACATGGCAGTTGCGCGTTAGTCTACGTCAGTTTGTTTGCAGTTTCTTGGAGATACCGGCGGAAACAGCCTATGACTGCCGTTATGTTGAATATCTGCATCTGACAACAGAGAGATGAATACCTGCGATGATCCTTAATATGAGATGCGCATCGTCGAACCGACATCTGAAGCAGGCCTGGGTAAAGGTCGGCGCGCTCCTGTGTCTTATGTTCGGCGCTACCGCGATGCGAGCCGGGAGCGCGACCTCGTCGCGGCAAATTGTAGAGACAGTAATAGCTAACGAAAGCACAGCCGAACAGCATCGTGGCCGGTATCTCTACCTGTCTGAAGAACGGTCGGAGAGGACAGGCGGCCATCTCTGGAAAGAGTGGGTGGCGGAGACGTCGATGGGGAAGGTGCGGATGTTGGTTGCCGTGGATGGGCAGGCACTGAACGGGGACAGCGCTGCATCGGAAAAAGCGCGGCTCGCGGAAATCGCAGCGCATCCCGACGCGTTCGCGAAGAAAGAAGAAGCGCTAAAGAACGACGAGAAGCACGCGAAGCAGATGCTGTCGCTTCTGCCCAAGGCATTTGATTTTGGAGCGCCGAAGGAAGAGGGCGGCTTTCTGCGCATCGACTTCAAGCCGAATCCATCGTATGAACCACAGTCTCTCGAAGAGCGCGTGCTGCATGGGATGTCAGGCTCAATTCTTGTGGACGAGCAGGGGATGCGACTGCACGGTATAGAGGGCAGGCTGCCGGAAGATGTCAGTATCGGGTACGGTCTGATCGCGACGATCCATGCGGGCAGCAATTTCACTACGACGCGCGACAGGGTGTACGGAAACGAGTGGAAGACGGCAATGTTGGATACGGACATCAATGGCCGCGCGATCTTCTTCAAGGCAATCGGCAAGAAGGAGCATGCGGTGCACAGTAGTTTCAAGCAGCTCCCGGACAACATCACCGTTCCTCAAGCGGTGGAGATGCTCGTCAAATAAAAGGGCTGCATCCACTTACAATCCTCATCCCCTTACAATTCATAGAGCATGTCGATTTCGTTTGATGTACAGAGAACTGCCGAAGGCGGTGGGCGCAGAGCCGCGCTGACGCTGCCGCATGGTGTGGTGGAGACGCCGGTGTTCATGCCGGTGGGGACGGCGGCGAGTGTGAAGGCCGTCGAGCAGGGCGTGTTGGAGAAGATTGGCCCAGAGAACCGCGGCGCGCAGATCATTCTGGCGAATACGTATCACCTGTATCTGCGGCCAGGGCATGAGCTGATTGCGCGGGCCGGTGGAGTGCACGGGTTCATGAGCTGGGAACGGCCGATGTTGACGGACTCGGGCGGGTTTCAGGTGTTCAGCCTGAGCAGCTTGCGCAAGGTGACGCAGGATGGAGTGGAGTTCCGGTCGCATCTGGATGGGAGCAAACATTTCTTCTCGCCAGAGCACTCGATGGATGTGCAGATCGCTCTGGGCGCCGATATCGCGATGGTCTTCGATGAGTGCGTGGAACATCCCGCAACGTATGAGCGCACGCGGGATTCGATGGGACTGACTCACGCGTGGGCGCAGCGGTCAAAAGATCATTTTGAGTTACATAAGCATCGAGTTCCGTGGCATGAGGCTCTGGGCGGCGCTACGCAGAGTCTGTTCGGAATCGTGCAGGGTGGAATGTATGTCGATCTGCGGAAGGAGTCTGCAGACCGGCTGGTCGAGATGGACTTTCCTGGTTATGCGATTGGCGGGTTGGCCGTCGGTGAGCCGCGTGAAGTAACACGAGAGATGATTGCACGGACGCTCGAGTGGCTACCGAAAGACAAGCCTCGCTACGTGATGGGCGTCGGCTACCCCGACGAGATTGAAGAGTACGCGAAGATGGGCGTCGACATGATGGATTGCGTTCTGCCTACACGCGCGGGGCGGCATGGGCTCGTGTTTGCTCGCGATGCCGACGGCGTCGTCGTCCGGATGAACATCAAACGCAAGGAGTACGCGGAAGATCCGGGGCCAATCGATGCCTCGTGCGGATGCATGGTGTGTGCGCGGTATTCGCGGGCGTACCTCCGGCATCTCTTTGTGTCAGGCGAGCCGTTGGGATTGACGCTGAACTCTGTGCATAATCTGCATTTCTATCTCGCAACCATGGAGCGGGTACGCGCAGACATAGCTGGAACAGCCCGATCCCACTCGACCTTGTAGGCGAGCAGCCAGTCCTGCTTCTTCGCGCGGGTTAGCGGGACGAAGAGGCGAATCATCTGCTGCTGTATCCAGAATTCGACCGGTGACATTTTCTCTTTTCGCTGGCCGTTGCGGCGGCCAAGGGCGATGACTTTGTCAGTGCGGGGACGTCGATGCTGCTCGAAGTCGACGAAGACTTTTTCGAGGTGCTCGCCGTCCGATTCGCAGAGTAGTTTGCCGAGATACATGGTGTCTTCAAGGGCCATCGAAGCTCCCTGGCCGGAGTGCGGAGCCACGGCGTGCGCGGCGTCGCCGATGAGGATGGTGCGACCGGCGCTCCAGCGAGGAAGGCTGGGGACGTCGTGAATGGGGATGTTGAGGATGTCGGTTGCGGACTGGATAAGTTGAGGGACGGGGTCGGCCCAGTCGCCGTGGAGAGCGAGCAGGCGTTGCTGCAGCTCGGCTTTGGTAGTGGCAGCCATCTTGTCCTTGCTCTCGAGCGGCGCGGAGGCTGTGCTCCACCATAATGTGCGCGGGCCTTCGGGCGTGACGGTATTGAAGTAGCCGAAGAAGCCGTTCTGGCCAAAGATGAAGTGGACGCGCTGGTTGGAGCGAGGGGTGACACCCGTGTCGATGCAGGGGCTGAAGCCGCCGGGAGCCATCATGCCGGTGTAAGAGGGTTTGGGCGCATCGGGCATAACGGCCTGGCGGACCTGCGAACGGATGCCGTCGGCGCCGACGATGAAGTCGCCTTCGGCAGCGGTGCCGTCAGCGAAGTGCGCGACGATGGGCTGGCCGGGAATGTCGTCGATGCTGACGAGACGCTTGTTGTAGTGAACGAGTATGTCTTGTGCCTCGGCGTGCTCGATGATGGCGCGATGAAGGGCGGCGCGGGTGATCATGACGGGAGGCTGGCCGTAGCGGGCGGTGTCTCCAGCGGGCGCACAGGCGAGGAGTTTGCCGCGCTGACTTTCGAAGGCCCACTCGTTGCCCGTGACGCTGACGTCGCGGATCTGTTCGACGACACCGGCGGCGGCGAGGACGTTCATGCCATTAGGGGCGAGGCCGAGCGCTCCGCCTGTATCGCTTGGGCCGCTGGAGGCTTCGAAGATCTGGGTATCGAAGTCGGACGATTTGAGGAAAAGAGCGAGGACGGGACCTGCGACTCCTCCTCCGATGATGAGAGCGCGTTTCCGATGGATGGGCATGGGCCAATACCTCGATGATCAATTATCTCAATAATTGAGATAATGATACTGTAAACAGAATGGCACCATCGAGCAAGCGAAAAGAATTGGAGCACATCGTCGGCTTTCAGCTCGGGCGGGAGCTGGGCGCGCGGGGCGTTCTGTTTCATCAGGCGATTGCTAACCTCGCAGGCGTATCGGTGACGGACCTGAAATGTCTGGATTATGTCGACCGCGTGGGCGACGTTACGGCGGGCGATCTGGCAAGACTGACAGGGCTAACGACAGGGGCCATCACCGCGGCAATCGACCGGCTGGAGAAGGCTGGACTGGCGCGGAGAGAGCGGAGCGAAACAGATCGGCGGAAGGTGTTCATCCGGTTATGTCATTCCCCGGCGATGGCCCGCATCGCGCCATTCTATGAGGCGTTAGGACGCGAGTCGGCGCAGATGATTACGCGGTACTCCATGCGCGAGCTCGAGACGATCAAGGACTTCTGTGAGCGCTGCATCGAGATGATGCGGCGGCAGACGGAGGCGATTCAGCAAACAAAAGAACGATAGATAAGGAGACGGGTGGGCTTGCTTTTGCACTCCGGGTGACGGTGCTACTGCAGAGACCACGGAGAGACGGTTTGCCAGGTGGCGAGTTGCTTGAGGGACCAGGCCGCGTCTTTGTCCTGATGGCATTGATTGCAAGCGTTGGGCATGTTGAATTGCTGCGTCATCTTTGGCGAGATGAACTTGAAGGTATGGGCGGCCACGAAGGTGCCGGGGATGGTGACCTGAATCTTCGGCATGTGGCAGGCGGTGCATTGGCTGGCCGGGCTGTTGGCGGCGTGATGGGTATGCTCAACGATGGTCTGGGTGGTGCCGGGGCCTGCGACAAAGCGGTGCATGTGGCAGTTCATGCAGAGGTCGTTCCCTTCGTCGACGAGATTGGACGGATGTTTCGCACTGTGGACGTTATGGCAGTCGGAGCAGCGAATATCCCGATGAGCCATAAGCGATTGCACATAGTCGTTGCCCTGCATGCGGTTCTTACGCGCGGTGCCGTCGTGCCAGTAGTAGAAGTCGGCCGTGCCGAGTTTATGTTCTTCGAAGGTCCAGATGTCGGCGAGACGCTGGCCGGGAAGAAAGCCGACGGGCCAGTCGTAGTATTTGGCAACGCCTGAGGCATCGGGAATCGGGTTGCTCTTCGGCCTGCCTTGGCTGTGGCACTGGATGCAGGTGTCGTTGGCGCGGACAACGTCGAGTCGTGCCGGGTTGACGATGTTGCTCTTGGTAGGATGAGCGACGTGCTCGCTGCCCGGGCCGTGGCATTTCTCGCAGCAGACATTCCACTCGGTGACTTTCTTGGTCGCGATGTTGTAGTTGACGGAGTGGCAGCCGTCGCAGAGCGGCCCGGTGGGGCGCTGCATGTTGTCGGAGGGGTAGTGGGCGGTCCACCAGTCGGTGCCGTCGGCGACGTGGTAGGGAAGCCACTTCTTCTTAGCGACGTCCCATTGAGCAGGAAGAACGTAGTAGTCGTCGCCGATCAGGGTGAAGTAGCGCTGCTTCCAGCGGCTGCCATAGGTGAAGGCGACCTGGTCGAGCGTGAAGGTGACGTTGGGGTCGGGATGAGTGAAGTCGCCGAGGACGGCCTCGGGGTGTTGCTTCGGGTCCTCAACGACGTTAGCCATGCGAGTCTGCCGCCATGAGGCGTAGGTCTCGGCGTGGCAGGATTCACATTGCTTTGAGCCGACGAAGTGCGCCCCTGCAGTCGAAGGCGCAGGAGCGGGCGGATCGGATGTCCACAGGAAAGCTGCGATGACGGCAATCAACAGGGAATGCGCCATAGAAAGAAATCTATCTGCGTCGCCTTAAATCGACGTGAAGAGCGCAGTTGTGCAAATAACGTCCGGGGCTCCTCATGGGAAGATACCGGCGGATTTGAAGTATTCGTAATCGTCGAACTGCTTGGCATCTTTGAGCATCTCTTCGATCTGTGCGTGCGTGTAGTGAGGAGCGAAAGACTGCGCTGAATCCGCAATGGCATAAGCGGTGACGGCAGTCGTGGCGACGCCCTGGTTCAGGTCAGCCTGCACCACGGAGTCGAACGAGTCCGACGCCTTGTGGTGCAGCTTGAAGTACTTATCCGTGTCGTTCCACAGCACGAGGGTGGGGACTCCCAGCAGATCGAAGGCGATATGGTCGGTCTGGAAGAGGAACTCCGTGCTGGTGGTCGTCTTGTCGGAGCCGAGGCCGGTCAGCAGCGGCTCAATGTTGGTAAGAGCCTTCTGCTCGTCGTCGCGGCCCATCACATACCAGCCTTTCGCGGGTTGCGCGCCGGTGTCGGAGATCAGCACAGCAGCGATGCTCGGCATGTCCGCGAGGTGATGTTTCACATAAGAAGTTGACCCGAGGATGCCCTGCTCTTCGCCGCCAAAGAGAATGAAGCGCATGGTGCGCCGAGGCGGGCGTCCAGTGGCCTTGATGGCGCGGGCAACTTCAATGACGGTGGCGGCGCCGGTGCCGTTGTCTTGTGCGCCGGTGGCGGGGTGCCAGGAGTCAAGGTGGCCGGCGACGATGACGACTTCGTTCGGCAGTTCGCGGCCCGGAATCTCGGCGATGACGTTGTTGACCTGTGTGGCAGGGCGAATGCGGTTCTTGAAGGAGAACTGCACGGTGACGGGGCCGCGCTCGAGCATGCGTTTGATGAGGAGCTCATCTTCGCGGCCAATCTGCGCGATAGGGATGGGGGAGATGGTGCCGTCGAAGGTGAAGGCTGTGGCCGATTCGCTGCCATTGGGGCCCCCAACAAACAGGATGGCCTGAGCGGCAAAATCGTTGAGGTGGGCCAGCGATTTGAGAATCTGGGTAATCGTGGGCTGCTCGCCGAGGCTGGCCAAGTCGAAGAGGATGATATTGCCTCGGAGCTTGTCCCTCTGGGCATCGAGGGCTTCGTTCGTCAGTTGCGGAAGGTAGATGACATTGCCTTTGATACCGCCTTCGGGAGTCGAGGGACTCCAGCCGATGGAGTAAATGTGAAGCGTCTGGAGGCGTGGCTCAAGGATCTTGCCGGTGGCGGCGACCTCGGGCTCCCAAAGGGCGGGCATGGTGAACGGCTCCGTGTGGACGTTGGTGAGGCCGAGCGACTTGAACTGATCGACCGCCCAGGAGACGGCATGAACGTAGTTGTCAGAGCCGGTGAGGCGGGGGCCGATGTCGTCGGCTAACTGGCGGTCGTAGTCATAGGCCTTGCCGCTGACCATAATGTCGCCGACGAGCTGGCCGACAGCGGCGCGGGTGTCGGGCGACACGGGAGCTTGCGCAAAGGCGCCCGAAACGAGGGTGGCGGTGAGAAGAAGGCTCGCGGAAAGACGCATGGCCGAACGGTATCACAGCGATGCCACGACGCGGATGTTTTGAAAACGTGAAGGGTGACATAGACTGGGGTGCATTGCTGCAGTCGAAACCGGGCCCTTACGTCTTGCGATCGTGCGACCGAGATGAATCCGACAACGAAGAAATACGTACGCAGCTTTCTCCTATGCGCCTTGACTGGCGTCGTACTGATGCTCGTGTATTTCGTTCTCAGGCTGACGTACAGTTTTCCTCCGCGTGCCATGGAGACGCAACAGAGCGCAGTGGTGGCCACGGCCTCTCCTTCGGGGCTGAAGGGCCTTCTGGTGCGGATGTGGGTGAACGAGAGCGTCATCGAAAGCCGTGAGACCGCCCGGCTGGTGCTGCGGTTCGAAAACGGCACGGACCAGCCGCTGCGCGATCTGAAGATCATCGACGCACAGGAGCCGGGGTTCTGGTACAAGCCGCTGAAGCTGAAGAGTTCGGTGCTGGCGAAAGGCGACTCGGTCGAGACAGAGCCTATCGATTTGTCACCCTCGACGAATCACGGCAGATTCCGCGTAACCGTTCGCTACCAGGTGACGGACCAGCAGAACGTGGTGCACGAAGGCACCATTGCGACAAGCCCGATCACACTGCGCGATGAGGCGAGGGAACGACGGTATCTCTTTATCCGGCGAATCGTCTCGTTCTTCACGCTGCCTCTTATTCTGGGCTTCTTAGGCCTTTGGTTTCAGCGATGGCAGATACGGCGCGATGAAGACTCGAAGACGAAGGCCGGTATCGAGTCGCGACGGCAGGAGATATGGAAGACGATTCTGCCGCAGTTCTACGCGCTGTCGGAGAAATACTATCTGCCCATCGTGCGCAGCCTGCGAATGATCGACCAGTTCCGCATCGAGAAGCCGCAGATGGTGCCCGACAACGCGGAGGCGAAGAAGCTGAACCGCCTGCTGTTCGAATACCTATTCCTACTGTTGCGAATGGATCTGCTACGCAGAAAAAAAGGACAGCTCTTCTTCAAGAGCCGCAAGGGCGAGAAAGTAGCATCGCTCGCCTGGAAGGTGATGATCCTCGGCAGCGAGAAGCACATCGGACGCGAGTACATGGATGCTGCGCTGGAAAAGATGACCGTCGATACGACGTACAAGCAGTTCAACTTTCTTCTGAAGGAGTCGGTTGCACTGCGCGAGGTCGAAGAGAGATTTCGTACATGGAATCTAAGCCTGAATCATGTGCCGGATCCGGAGCAGGACTTCTACCGCTACACCCATCTTGCGGCGATCATGCAGGCGACCATCTACTTTGAGGCCAACCGGCCGTTCGACCGCGACTGGTACGAAGAGCCAACCGACTTCACGCTCGCTGAGGTGAAGGAGGACCAGTATCCCAGCGGGCACGACAAGGACATCGCCAAAATGAAAGAAGCCCTGATCGCTTATCGAGAAGAGATCAGGGCTTACATGGATTCGTTTAAGAGACCGGATGCTTAGATCTCTTGGATTTTTAGAGGACGTCGGTACCCTTCATCGTTTTACCTCTCCTGAATAGGATACATCGGCTGTCAAATAGTTGTCCCGAGTGGCTTGGGGGCGATCTTCTCGGGGTTGGGCCAGAGCGTGCCGAGCCAGAAGATGACAACGACCATATAGGACGCGGCCAGCACGTAGGTCCAGGACGCGTAGCGTTGAGGGTGATCGTAGAACAGAGCCGTATTGCGGCCGATGTTGGCGATGATATTGATGGTGCTGTAGATAGCGAAGCCTTGACTGATACTCCGAGCCACCAGAGAGCTCTCCCGCACAAAGAAAGACCATCCCCAGAGCAGGAGCATGTCATAGGAGAAGAAGAGAATGGGCTGATCGACGGGCATCAGGTTTTCGCGCGTGAGATGGACGGTCAGGTAGGTTCCCACTGCGGCAGCGCACAGGAAGATGATGGGAATGATGATGTTGTGGGGAGTCCACCCGCCGTGAGTGCGAACCAGATGCAGGGTGAGCTCAAGAGCGACACTCAGCTCGACGAATATGTCCAGAAAAAGGCCAAGGTGGTAAAGCCACGAGTAGGCCGGGACGCTGATGTAGTTGAGGAGCAAGAAGAGCAGGGCGGAACGCACCAGGTAGAAGCCGACGAAGTTGGTAAAGAAGGGAGCAAAGCGCGCGACGCCGCGAGAGAACAGCGAGACAAAGAGAGTCAACTGAAGCAGAAGGCTCACGGACCACATCAGCAGATAGAAAGCCGTGTGGGTCGCCTGCGCCATAAGCTCGGGGAGCTGGTGCATGCCATGAGTATGAGCCTGATTGGAAGTTCTTTCCAGAGATTTGCAATTCAATTGTGGTAGAGCTGGCCAATATTGCGACCGAACCGAGCGGCGAGTCGGGTGGACGATGACTTCCCTGACGGCATCCTCAAGGTAGCGAGCCATAGGACGACCACGATCAGATAGATCGCGACAAGAGCATACGACCACGCGGCGTAAACTCGCGGCAATCTGTTGACGGCTGCATAGATTCGCCCGATATTAGCGGCGATGTTGACGATACCGTAGAGTGCGACTCCCGAGAGGATGCGGCGCGCAATAGATCCGGATGAGCGCAGACGATAGGCCCACCCGCAAAGAAAGATCATGAAAAAGGAGAAGAAGAGCTGGCTGCGGTCAGCACGGAGAGGCGCGTGCGGAGGGAGTATTGCCGTTGTGAGAAAGGTGCAGAGTCCAGCACCACAGAGAAGTCCCAGAAGTATGAGGCTCTGACGAACGGACCAGCCGCCTTGCTCGCGAACGAGAGAAAGTGTCAGCTCAACGGCAACGCAAAGTTGCACGAAGATCTCCAGCAACAGGAGCAGGTCGCGCAGCCCAGCGTAGTTGCTTGGGCTCACATGATTGAAGATCAGGAACAGAACGGCCGAGCGAAGAATGTAGAAGCCAATGAGGCTCGCGAAAAAAGGAAATCTCCGGGCAATCCCACGGCTGAAGAGAAGCGCGAAGAGAATGCATTGCAGCACGAGACTCAACGCCCAAACCAAAGTGTTCAGAGTTGCGTGGAGATTAAGCGAGAGGTATTCGAAAAGATGATTCATGAGAGCCTGCAACACGGATATGCAAAAGCGATTTCGTTGTTGTCTGTGTCTGTCTAGTCGTCGTCCGGCGGCCCAGAGGCCTTTTCTCTAATCATGAATTCAGGCGTGTGTTCGGTATGCACCTGGACGTAAGGACGAGGCATTTGGGTGTAGTCGAAGCAATCGGAAAAATTGTCGGCGAGGACATCGCGCGCGCCGAGGTTCGGGAGCCCAAAGATATTCTCGATATAAGCAAGGAAGCCGCTGGCCTCATGCACCTGGTGCGAGACATACCCTTTGCGTGCGTAAGGCGAGACCACAAGAACAGGGACGCGGAAGCCAAGCCCCATCATGTCGATCTGGGGCGGATCGACGTGATCGTACCAGCCGCCCCAGTCGTCCCAGGAGATGAAGATGGCGGTTGAGTTCCAGTACGGGCTTGTGCCGATGGCATTGACGATAGACGCAACCCAGTCAGGGCCCTCATTCGTCGAGCCCGGGTGATCGGAGTGGGCAAAGGATGGGATGATCCAGGTAACCTGCGCCAGTTGTCCGCTCTTGATGTCGCTAAAGACTTGTGTCTCGGGGGAGATGACGTTGGAGTTCCAGTCCGAACCGAAGCGGATATGTCGAATGGCCTGGAAGGCCGAGAGGACAAAGAAGTTGTCGTCGTCTTTGCCGGGGGCGTAGTAGCGCCAGCTGATTGCCTTGGCGTCGAGAAGATCGGCCATGGTCTTGTAGTCGAAGCATGGATACACCCCAGGAAGATCCGTTCCGTTGGGGCCGATCAACGCGACGCGTGAGCTTGCGTCTGCGTCGCAACCCCAGACAGCGCCGGAAGGATTCTCCGAGGCCAGGCCGGATTGGCCGGCGATCATATATTGGTGAGCGACAAAGCTCGGGCCGGTGTTGGACTGGAACATGCGATCGCCCAGTGTGAACTGCGAAGCCAGAGCCCAATAGGGGGCGACGTCGCTTTGCGGAACATAGGAGTAGGGGAGATAAGGATCGCTTGCGCGGCCCTGCGCGAAGCCGTCCATCTTGCCATTGTTCCAGTGCTGCCACCAGTCGGTATGGTTGTGGCCCAGGTCTCTGGGGTCGGCCAGGGATACGGGTTGCAAGGCAATGGGCTGCCCATTGCTCATGCCGGTCTGAACCGTGTCTGCGCCAGGATAGGCGTTGAAGAGGTTATCGAAAGTGCGGTTCTCCTGCATGATGATGACAACATGCTGGATGGGAGAGTTCAAAGCTGTAGGACCCTCGACGGTTGCAATCGATGGGGCGGTGCCGACCACACCTCTGCCGCAGCCAACAAGAGCTACAGAGATACAGAGGATGGCTCTGCACCACGGATGACACATAGACGAACTCCTGAAACTAACCGCTGGAACGATAGGGATGGACTATAAAAGCACGTTTGCGGGGAGTTTGTCGCTCCGGATTTGTATGTTGAAGGTTACGGAAGGTTTGGCAGGCGGAGGGAGTCGTGGTCGCGGCCAAGGTGAAGGCAGAGGGCCTCGACGACGAAGTTGTGATCTTCTCGCTGGGGGAGGCCGGAGACGGTGACGCTGCCAACGATGCCCGCTCCGGTGACGTGCAGCGGAAAGCTGCCTCCGTGAGCAGCATAGTCGGCGTCAGGAAGGCCGTAGCGGTCGGAGAAAGTGAGCTTGTTCTGCTCGAGATAGCGGCCAATGTAGTAGGAGCTGCGGTGGAAGCGGGCGACGACGTTGGACTTTCGTTGGATCCAGCGAGCGTTGTCAGGCGTGGTGCCGGAGAGGGCGGTATAGAAGAGCGGCTGATAAGGCTGGCCGAAGCGGCGGATATCAATGACGATGGCGTGGTTGCGGGAAAGGGCGAGATCGCGAAGGACGAGGCCAAGGGTCCACGCCGTGTTGTTGTCGAAGCTGGGGAGGCGGAGTTCGGTCTCCTGGCGGATGATTGCGGCGATGTCTTCGGCGATGGCCATAGGGTCCTCTAGGGATCTTGGATGCAAAATACGAGAATAGAAGGAGATAAGGCCAGACCTATCCTTCTCTCAATCGCGGGAACAAAAGTCGTGGATTTTGGACCTACAGAGCCGGAGGGGAACCAAAAACAAGCCGTCCGCTAACCATCCTAGCCACACTTTTTACCGCTTAGTAACCACCAAAAACCACAAACTACGCCCATTTTTCGCGAAAAACCACGCCAAAAACCATGTCAAAAAAAATGTCACATTTGGTGCCGCTACACTCAAAGGAATGATCCGCACGGTTCGAGCAACCCAATACGTCACAGCCCTCAGGGAAGGCGGTTCCCTGCCCGCAATCGTGACAGCGGACGATCTCGGAATGTACGTACTCAAGTTCCGCGGAGCCGGACAAGGCCCCCTGGCCCTGGTCGCAGAGCTAGTAGCCGGTGAGATCGGCCGAGCACTAGGCCTGCGTGTTCCCGAGCTTGTATTTGCCGAGGTAGACGCCGCGCTGGGACGCAACGAACCCGATCAGGAGATCCGCGACCTGCTGAAAGCCAGTGCGGGAAAGAATCTGGCGCTGGACTATCTGCCCGGATCAACCATGTTTGACCCAGCAGCAGGCGATATAGCAGACGCGCAAACGGCTTCAATGGCAGTGTGGTTCGACGCGTTTGTGATGAACGTGGATCGCACACCGCGCAACGCCAATCTGCTCTGCTGGCACCGAAAGCTGTACTTCATCGACCACGGAGCAGCGCTGTTCTTTCACCACAATTGGCAGACGGCAGAGCAGAAGGCCCCTGGCGCATTTGCGGATGTGCGGCACCATATTTTGCTGCCGTGGGCAACCGGCATGGAGGAGGCGGATGCGGAGGCGAGGTCGCGCTTGAATCCGGTGGTGTTTCAAGAGATTCTGGCGGAGGCGCCGGATGCGTGGCTCGGGACTGATGGCAGTGTGGCAGCTGTGGCTGCCCGGCGGGCCGCGTACGTGGAGTTCTTCGTCAGGCGGTTGCAGGCTTCAAGAAATTTTGTCGAGGAGGCCATCCGTGCTCGTGCCGAGCTCGTTTGATTACGCCGTCGTCCGCGTCGTTCCGCGTGTCGAGCGAGGGGAATTCATCAATGCGGGCGTAATCGTCTTCTGCCTGGAGCAGCGGTTTCTGGCGGCGCGTGTGCAGGTGAATGAGGCGCGCCTGAAGGCTCTGTGGCCTGAGGTAGACGTGGAGTTGGTGCGAAAACATCTGGAGGCGATTCCGAAGATTGCAGCGGGAGATGCTTCGGCGGGACCGATTGCGCGGCTGACACAGCGGGAGCGCTTTCACTGGCTGGTCTCGCCGCGGAGCACGATGATTCAGGTGTCGCCGGCGCATAGTGGGTTGTGTGGGGAGCCGGGGGCGACGCTGGAGGAATTGTCTCGGCGATTTCTGGATGTTGGCTAAGGCCGTCGTGACGCCATGGGTGCGAGGTATACCATGTGGCGGTGCAGCTTCCCGTAAATCCGCCGGTTGCGCCGATGCTCGCCAAGCGAGTGGATGAGATCCCGACGGAAGGTGCGTGGATCTTCGAACCGAAGTGGGATGGATTTCGGGCGCTGGTGTTTCGGGATCGTGATGAGCTGCAGATTCAAAGCCGCGATTTGAAGCCGCTGGATCGGTACTTTCCTGAAGTCGTGGAGACGCTGCGAGAGCAGCTGCCGGAGAAATGCGTGCTGGATGGCGAGGTGGTAATCGCCGGTGCGGGCGGGTTGGACTTCGAGGCGTTGCAGCTGCGGCTTCATCCCGCGGCTACGAGAGTGAAGCTGCTATCGAAAGAGATTCCAGCGTCGGTGGTGTTTTTCGATCTGCTGTGTGCGGGGGAGCGCGATCTTCGGGGAGAGCCGTTTGAGGCGCGGCGTGCGGAGTTGGAAAGGCTACTTGCCCGGCCGAGGCCTCCGGTTCATATCACGCCGGCGACGCGAGATTCGAGTGTGGCGTTGGATTGGTTCAGGCGGTTTGAGGGTGCGGGGCTGGATGGTGTGATGGCTAAGCCTGCGACGGGCATCTATGAACCGAATAAACGCACGATGCTGAAGGTGAAGCATGAGCGGGATTGCGACTGCGTGGTGGCCGGATTTCGGTGGCATAAGGATGGCGAAGGAACGGCGATTGGGTCGCTGCTACTGGGGCTGTTCGATGCGGAGGGCGCGCTGCAGCACGTGGGGGTGTGCGCAAGCTTTACGCAGGCGAAGCGGAGAGAGCTGGTGGATTTTCTGGAGCCCTATCGCAGGGGTGCGCTGGATGGACATCCGTGGCGGGGCTGGGCAAAGTTTCAAACCGAAAATGAAGGGAAGCGCATGCCGGGTGGGCAAAGCCGGTGGAGTCAGGGGAAGGATTTGTCGTGGGAGCCGCTGCGACCGGAGCTTGTGGCGGAGGTCGCCTATGAACATATGCAGGGAAGGCGGTTTCGGCACATGGCTCACTTCAGGCGATGGCGGACGGACAAGCGGCCGGAGGATTGTACGTATGCGCAGTTGGAGGTGGTGCCTCCTGAGGAGTTGAGAGAGGTCTTTGCGAGCGGGCGGTGAGAGGTCTCACGAACCGCCGGATTTTTTTGCCGTGCGTTTAGCTGTGGCGTGGAGGGTGCGCCACTCGCGGGTGGGGTCGTCGTCGGGGTCGGGAGTCTCTTGCGGGGGGCGGAGGTCTTCGGGGATATGGCGCAGGTTGACTCGGATGCGGGTCCAGGTGGAGGAGCGGCCTCGCATGGAGTCGATGAGGATGTCGTCGATAACGAGGTGATTGGCGACTTCAGGATAGCGAGTTTTCCAGCGTTCGAGGCCTTCGAGGGCGGCTTGTTTGTCTGGGGAGTTAGCGATGGTGATGAGTGGTTGGGTTGAAACTCGCGTGCGGCGTGGCTTCGGGGCTGAATCTGCTTGAGGCGGCTCTGAAATAGTAGCGTCGCCCTCTTCTATGGTTTTGGAGCGCTTGCGGAAGCGTTGGGCGCCGAAGCCTTCGCCTAGTTGATGGGAGAAGGATTTTTCTGTGGTGGATTTTTTGGCTCGGGAGGGTGCTACGCGGGGAGCTTCGCCTTCCATCTTGCGAAAGTGTGGGGGCCAGGGAGCGTCGCCGAGGCCGGTGGATTCGTCTTGGGCGGCTAGTTCGAGGAGAGGTTCGAGGGTACCGGGGTGTGCGTCCATGTCGACGTGGGGGTCTCCGAGCTGTGCGAACCGCGAAGGGACGGTGAGGACGGTGAAATCGGCGGGGTCGCAGTCGGCGACCTCGTGCCAGTGGAGAGGCGTGGAGACGCGCGCGTCGGGGAGCGGGCGGACGGAGTAGGCGGACGCGGTGGTGCGGTCTTTGGCGTTCTGGTTGTAGTCGAGGAAGACGCCGTGGCGCTCCTCTTTCCACCACTTGGAGCTGGCGAGGGTGGGGACGCGGCGTTCGACGGCTCGGGAGAGGGCAAGCGCGGCGCGACGAACTTCGGTGAAGGTCCAGCGGGGATGGATACGGATGTTGATGTGCATGCCGCGGGAGCCGCTGGTCTTGGGCCAGCCGCGGAGGCCGAGGTCGGTGAGGAGGGCCTGGACCTCGAGGGCGACGAGTCGCACGTCGGACCAGGGGACGCCGGGGATGGGGTCGAGGTCGACGCGGAGTTCGTCGGGGTGGTCGAGGTCGGCGGAGCGGACGGGGTGGGGGTGAAGCTCGATGCAGCCGAGGTTGACGATCCAGGCCAGACCTGCGGGGTCGTCGACGACGAGCTCTTCGGCGGTGCGGCCAGAGGGGAAGGACAGGGTGACGGTGCGGAGAAAGGCGGGGTGGTCGGATGGGGCGCGCTTCTGGTAGAAGGCTTCAGCTTCGGCTCCGTTGACGAAGCGCTTGAGCACGATGGGGCGGTCGCGGATGCCGTTGAGGGCTCCGGGGGCGACGGAGAGGTAGTAACGGACGAGGTCGAGCTTGGTGAGCTGGACTTGTTTGGAGAAGTAGAGCTTGTCGGGGTGAGTAACGCGGACTTCGTGGCCGTCGATAGTCAGCAACTCGGCGGCTTCCTCTTTGGCGGCTTCTCGCTTCACGAAAGAAGGCTACACCCTTTTTGGGTGAGGGCTGGGCTAGCGTTGGGCAAGGTCTTTGCGGAAGAAGTTGTTGATCTCGGAGTAAGGGACGGAGTTGTCGAGACCGGAGAAGTCGGAGTCGAGAGCAATGCGGCGGGCGGCGTTGATGAAACCGGTCCAGGCGGCGCGGGAAAGTGCCGAGCCTACGCTGACGCGGCGGACTCCGATGGTGGCGAGGTCGTCTAGCGAGAGGTTTTTGCTGGATGTGAGGAGGATATTTGCTGGCTTAGGGTGGACAGCGGTAACGATGGCTTCGATATCGCTGCGCTTTGTAGGTCCGGGAGCATAGAGGACGTCGGCTCCAGCGGCTGCATAGGCTTCGAGGCGGCGCAAGGACTCGTGGAGTGGGTCGGGGTGGCCGACGAGGTAGCATTCGGCTCGGGCGGTGAGGAGGACTCCGGTGCCGGAGGCGTCGATGGCGGCTCGAGCAGCCTGGATGCGTTCGACAGCGAGGGGGAGATCGTAGAGGGGGGATTCGTGGTCGCCGGTGGCGTCTTCGATAGAGAGACCGGCGATGCCGGTGGCGATGCAGAGGGTAACGTTGTGGGCCACGGCCTCGGGTTCGTGGGCGTAGCCGGATTCGAAGTCGGCGTTGACGGGAATGTCGACCGAGGAGGCAATGGTGGCGATGTGCTCGAGAGCCATGTCACGGGGAACGGCCCAGTCAGTGTCAGGCAGACCTTGAGTGAAAGAGAAGCCAGAGCTGGTGGTGGCCAGAGCCTTGAATCCGAGCGAACGCAAGTAGCGTGCGGTGCCGATGTCCCATGGGTTTGGGATGACGAAGAGTCCGGTTTCGTGGAGTTTACGGTAGGCTACGCGACGGGCCACGAGATCTTCGTCGTGAATTTTCGGCTGATTCTGTCGATCCATTGGGTCTCCACGTGAGAGTCAGATTGTTGCATGGATGGTGCAATTCGGGCTGATGATGAGGGTTTTGATTGAGTCGATGCGGGTGGGCTTCCTTGACATGAGATGGCGGTTACGCGATGCTTAGGGGCTAGGCGTCATTTTTCGGCCTGAAGGCAGAGGTGCGCGTTTGTGCGGCCCCTGCTCCGTTGTGTGGAATGGAGCTATTTGATGTTGGCAATGTGGTTGCAGAGTACGGCTGGGGGATTCGCCCTAGGCAATTTGGGCGGACTTGCACTCCCGCTTCTATTCTTCGCGGTGCTGTACTTTTTGATGATCGCTCCGAACCAGAAGAAGCAGAAAAAATGGCAGGAGATGTTGTCGCAGTTGAAGTCCGGAGACCGCGTGACCACAAATGGCGGGATCAAGGGGACGATTCTGACGGTCAAGGACGATACTGTTGTGTTGCGCGTGCAGCCCGACGGGGTGAAGCTTGAGTTTGTAAAGAGTGCGATTGCCGCCGTGACTACCGATGAAGCGGCATAAGTAGCGATAACGAGAAGCAGTAGAGAATTTAGATTCAACCGTTAGAAACGGACGAGGAAGAAACAAGGATAGCGGCGGCGGGGCTGGAACAGGGCGTTGCAGGCTGCACCTTTGATAAAAGATCATGGGCAAGAATCTGGCCGGTAAGACGGCATCCATCATTGCGGTACTGGTGATCTTCTTTTATGGGATCTTTTTTGGCTTCAATGCGCCGAAAATGGGGTCACTAAAAACACTCATCACCAATAACATCAACCTTGGACTTGACCTGAAAGGCGGCACGCATTTAGTGCTCGAGGTCCATGTTGCGGAGGCGATCGCGTCTGCCATAGATCGTGATGCGGCACGGCTGGAGGCTGACCTGCAGAAGGCCGGAATCACAGGCGTGACGGCAGGCAGGACCGATCCGGCGCATCCGCAGACGATTGTGGTCTCGGGTGTTCCAGCGGGCAAGCTGGGCGATGTACGTAACGTGGTGCAGGGCGTCGACTACGGAAACTACGATGTGACGACCGCACCTGATGGCTCCCTGATGCTCACGATGAAGGAAGCGGCGGTGCGGGACTTGTCGGCCCGGACGCTGGATACATCGATTGAGACGATCCGCGAGCGTATCGACAAGCTTGGAGTTGCCGAGCCGGTGATCCAGAAGTATGGACTGGGCGAGAACCAGATCCTGGTTGAGTTGCCGGGTGTGAGCGATCCGGCGCGCGTAGAAGAAGTCATTCAGTCGACGGCCAAGCTGGAGATTCATGCTGTGGTGGGTGGTCCGTGGGGGACTGAGCAGGATGCGCTGCAGGCAAATAACGGTGTGATTCCGCCGGACTCGATGCTGGTAAGGGGCTCTGGATCGGCTGGGGCTCCAGAGCAGGTTTGGCTGCTGAAGCGGGTGAGCGAAGTTGAAGGTACTGACTTCCGCGACGCGCAGCCCTCGCAGGACCAGAATGGGCGGCCGAACATCCGCTTTACTCTGACGACGGAGGCGGGTGACCGCTTCTACAAGTACACGAGCGAACACAGTGCCAACACCGCTACGCCGGGTTCGATGGCGATCGTGTTGGATAACAAGGTTCGCGAGGTCGCCGGGATCCAGTCGGCGATTCGGGACAGCGGCGAAATTACGGGCGGCTTCACGCAGCAGCAGGCGAACGATCTTTCGCTGATGTTGCGGACGGGTGCTCTGCCGGCGTCGATCTCGTATCTGGAGACCCGGGTGGTTGGGCCGAGCCTCGGAGCAGCTTCGATTCGTCAGGGCGTGATTGCGGCGGTTGCCGGCATGCTGGCTGTCATGCTGTTCATGCTGGTGTACTACCGTGGCGCGGGTATCAATGCGAATCTGGCGTTGATTCTGAACCTGGTGATCCTGCTTGGATTCATGGGCTTTACCGGGGCGACGCTGACGCTGCCGGGTATTGCAGGCGTGATCCTGACCATCGGTATGGGCGTGGACTCGAATGTACTGATCTTTGAGCGTATCCGCGAAGAGTTGCGGAGCGGAAAGACCGCGGCGGCTGCGGTGCAGCAAGGATTTGCGCACGCCTGGGTAACGATCATCGACACGCACGTGACGACAATTGTGTCGGCGGCGATTCTGTTCCTGTTTGGTACGGGACCGGTTCGTGGATTTGCGCTGACGCTGGTGTTCGGTCTGCTGGCGAACCTGTTTACGGCGGTGTTTGTGTCGCGGGTTATCTTCGACTCACATTTACAGAAGAAGGAACGCGGCGCGCCGTTGTCGATTTAGCAGAGATTTTGAGAGATTGCGGGCCCTTGAAGGGTTGCCGCCGAGGATTGAAGAGCGTGGAACTGTTTCGTAGTACGAATATCGACTGGCTTGGGAAGAAGTGGTACTTTCTCGGGTTTTCGCTGATCTTTTCAGTGGCCGGCATCCTTAGCCTGCTGTTCTGGCACCATCTTCCACTGGGTGTGGACTTCAAGGGCGGAACGCAGATCCGGGTGGAGTTTGCCCAGACGCCGAACGAGGCCCATATCCGGCAGGCGATGGACAGGGCGGGACTTCATGATGCAACGATCCAGCGCATCAGCGACCCGAGTGGACATGCGGCGAACAAGGTGATCATCGCACTGCCTCAGTCGTCGGCGACGGATGCGGCGCACGATGCGGGGCGTCAGAGCGTGGAGAATGCGCTGCTAGCGAACTATCACGACTCGACTCCCAGCATTGAGCAGGTGGAGATTGTAGGCCCGACGGCGGGTAAGCAGTTGCAGAAGCAGGCTTTCCTGGCGACGATATATTCGTTGATCGGGATGCTGGTGTATCTGTGGTTCCGGTTCGAGCTGATCTATGGCGTGGCTGCTGTGGTGGCGGTGTTCCACGACACGCTGATCACAATCGGAGCATTCAGCTTGACGAATCAGGAGATTACGCTTACCGTCATCGCAGCGATCCTCACATTAATTGGTTATTCGATGAACGACACAATCGTCGTCTTCGACCGTATTCGCGAGAACCTGGCGCTGTCACGGAGAGAATCGCTGGCAGATGTGGTGAATCGCAGCATCAATCAGACGCTGAGCCGGACAGTGATCTCCTCCGGTCTGACCTTTCTGACGGTGCTGTCGTTGTATTTATTTGGTGGTGAAGTGCTGCATGGCTTCTCCTTCGCCCTTGTGGTTGGCATCCTAATTGGTACTTATTCGTCGATTGCTGTGGCGGCGCCGATGCTGGTGGCGTACCAGGAATGGCGAGCAAAACGGGGCAAGACGGCAACATTGCCTGCGGGAAAAAAGGCCAAGGCGTAGTACCCAAAAATAAATCTGCAATCGGGTTGTCTGGGATCCGCAAACAGGGAACAAATCTGAACAATGTGGTGTCTAAATATCAATAGCTCTTCCAGTAGAGAGGCTGCATATGTTTGAAGACTCATTGATGGAATCCGGCGGGAAGATCAAGACCAAGTCCAAGTACTGGATGATCGCGACATTTGTGTTCAATGGCGCAATTCTGCTCACGATGATCCTTATCCCGCTGCTGTATCCTGAGGCGTTGCCGAAGACGGCCATGACGGCCATGCTGACGGCGCCTCCACCGCCTCCACCACCTCCACCACCTCCGCCTCCGGCGCAGGTTGTGAAGCCGATCAAGATGGTATCGGAGATCGACCAGGGCCTGCACGCGCCGACGAAGATTCCTAAGGACATCAAGATGCTGAAGGAAGATGCTGCGCCTCCACCTCAGATGGCTGGCGTGGCTGGCATGTCCGGTATGGGTAGCGGAAGCGGCGTCCCGGGTGGCGTGATGGGCGGCATTGGAACTGCGCCTACGCCGGTGGTGAAGGTTGCTCCACCTAAAGGGCCGATGCGTGTATCGAGCGGCGTCATTAGCGGTCTGGCTATCTCGCAGCCGAAGCCGATCTATCCTCCGATTGCCAAGGCGGCGCATGTGTCAGGTGCGGTTGTGCTGCACGCCCTGATCTCGAAGGAGGGCACAGTTACGAACCTGACGGTGATCAGCGGTCCGGAGATGCTGCGGGCAAGCGCGCTCGACGCCGTTCGAAACTGGCGTTACAAACCGTATCTTTTGAATGGTGAACCGACCGAGGTTGAGACGCAGATCACCGTGAACTTCAACTTTGGCGGAGGCTAAACCAGGGGTTCTGTTATCTCAATTGTCCTCTCGCGTATTCCTCAGTTGGCGAACTTTTGGGGGATACACGGGTCAAGATTTGGAAAGTTAGAGTTCTACCAGGAGGAAATATCCAAGTGATTCTCGCTCATCTCGCAAACTTCGCTCATGTACCCACCTCGCTCGCCATGTTCTTCGATGAGGCGCAGGTCGGTTTCAGCCCGCTGCAGCTCTGGTCCAACATGGGCAACCTGGCTCGGGCGGTCGTTATTCTGCTCTTTATTATGTCGATCTGGTCGCTGGCTGTGATTATCGACCGTGCGCTGTATTTTTCGGCAGCTCGCAAGCAGTCGCGTGAGTTTGCTCCGAAGGTTGCCGGCGCACTCAAGGATGGCCGTCTGGACGAGGCGATCAAGGTTGCTGACCGCAGCAAGAAGTCGCACCTGGCAGAGGTTGTCGTAGCCGGTCTGCAGGAGTTCCGCAGCTTCGGTTCGGGCGGCAGCATCACTGAGGAGCAGGTGGAGAGCTCGAAGCGTGCACTGGAGCGCTCTGAGGCTATTGTTCACGCCAAGCTGAAGCGCGGTCTTGGCGGTCTGGCAACGATCGGATCGACGGCACCCTTTATTGGTCTGTTCGGAACGGTCGTCGGTATTTTGAACGCCTTCCAGCAGATTGCAACGCAGAAGACCTCCGGTATCGGCGCAGTCGCCGGCGGTATTTCGGAAGCCCTGGTTACGACGGCATTCGGACTTCTCGTCGCCATCCCGGCCGTTATGACGTTCAACTACTTCACCGGTAAGGTGGAGGCGTTCGACGTCGAGATGGACAACAGCTCGAGCGAGCTGGTGGACTACTTCATCAAGCAGAGCCACCGGTAAGCGTTTGTAGTAACCGAAGGCAGTAGGACCTGCGAGAGTTACAACTCTGAGGTTCCTCCGGATGCCGCCAGCGAACGGCATCCGGAGGCAGAGTGAGCCGCAGGAGAGTTTAGAGACAGCAAGAGCCGGGCAAACCCGGACGGAGCCGACGTTATGGGCATCAATAAGCGGGATGAAGGCAAGAAGGTCAACTCAAACATCAACGTGACGCCGATGGTGGACGTGATGCTGGTGCTACTGATCATCTTCATGGTCATCACTCCCATGTTGAACAACAAGGTCAACGTGGACCTGCCGAAGGCTGATGCCGCGGTGGTGATGGAAGACGCGAACAAGGAAGACGCGGTTGTTGTGGCGGTGACGCGGGACGGCAGAACGTTCCTCGGCGGTGACCAAGTGACGATTGACGACCTCGGAAGCAAGATCTCGGCGAAGCTCGAAAACAAGACGAGCAAGCAGGTGTTTATGCGCGCCGATACTCGTGCGAACTACGGCAAAGTGATGGATGCGGTTGATGGTATCCGCTCAGCCGGCGTGAGCCAGCTTGGATTGTTGACCGAGAAGCGTGATACTGAATCGGCCCCAGTGAAGAAATAAGAAATTTTGTAAAGCGGCTGCTCAGAGTTTGAACAGCCGGAGTGATAAGGAGATTTGCTATGGGAATGGGTGGTGGAAATACAGGCGGAGCGGTTTCTGACATCAACGTAACCCCGCTTATCGATGTCCTGCTGGTGCTGCTCATCATCTTCATGGTGATCGTGCCGGTAACGCCGAAGGGTTTGGATACGCTGGTTCCTCAGCCGCCCAAAGATCATAAAGAGTCTGAGCCAAACGACCGCACGATTGTGGTGCAGGTGATATCGAATGGCGCAGGCGCTCCGGCGTACAAGATCAACGACACGGCTTTCAACAAGCAGGACTTGGAGCCCAAATTGGCAGAGATCTTTGCCACGCGGCAGGAAAAGGTCATGTTTGTGAAGGGCGATAAGGATCTGGACTTCAACAAGGTTGCCGAAGTGATCGATTTTGGTCATCAGGCTGGCGTGGACAACATTGGCCTGATTACGCCGCGGGTCGAAGCAGGACAGTAAAGACAGTTTGGAAGAAGCTCTCGCACGGGCGGTGCGGCCAGTTGGCTCGCCGCCCGGAGCTTTTTTGAGTAGTCGACATTGATGGAGTGCTCGCTTGCCCAATTTTGTATTGGGAGATGAAGCGATGGCTTTCTCAACGAATAGTTCGGGACTCTCTTCTGAGATCAACGTAACTCCGCTGATCGATGTGCTTTTGGTTCTGCTGATCATCTTTATGGTGATTGTTCCTGTTCTCCCGCGTGGCCTTAATTCGGAACTACCGTCCGCGAACACCGGGCAACAGCGGAATGGTGATGCGGATCGACCTGTTTTGGTGCGGGTGGAGATCCAAGGAGTTGAGGCCCGGTATTTTGTTGACGAGCAGTCTGTGAGTGAAACTGAAGTCAGTCCGCTGCTGGTGGAATTGCTGGGGCGGAAGGTTGAACGGAGGATTCTATTGAAGGCGGACGCGGCTTTGGATTTTGGAGTGGTCTCGAGGGTGATTGACGCAGGGCGCGCAGCGGGCACTGAGAATGTGGCATTGATTACCCCAGCGAGCGAGGCCCGCAACAGATGAATATGTTTGATATAGAGGTGAGACTAGTTGCCTCTCTCCTTCGTCTAAACTTCGCGTCCGAAAATTCCTTTACAGAAGGTATCTGAAGATAGCCTTTGGCTAAGAGCGGTCTGGACAGACCGGTCGAAAGCAGTTTGGTCTCATGAAACAAGAGTTTTATTCAAGATAGAAATACGCAAAGAGTTTTCCCGGCATCAGAAAATAGAGATACTCTGGCCAGATTGGTAGATATACCGTTACAATCAAGCGGCAAGTAGAAAATTCCCAGTTCGATTCACCGTTCCACAACATCGCGCCCTTTTGAAGGAGAGAACACGTCCAATGAAATTGACCGCACGGATTCCGGTTACGGCCGCTATGCTAGCGCTGCTGCTTTCTTCAGTAACCGGGTGTAACCGCCTGAAGGCGCGCGACCAACTCAACAAGGGCATTCAGGCCTTCAAGAATGCGCGCTATGAAGAAGCCGTAGGACACTTCCAGAATTCGATTGAGCTGGACCCTAACTACGATCAGGCGAAGCTCTATCTCGCGACGGCATACTCCTATCAGGTGGTTCCAAACCTGGATACGCCCGAGAACCTGAAGATCGCGCAAAAGGCCATCGACGGCTTTCAGGCGGTGCTGGCAAAGGATCCGAACGATCTGACGGCCCTGAAACAGATCGCGTCGATCGACCGCAACATCAAGAAGTTTGATGAGGCGAAGGAGTATGAGAAGAAAGTGATTGCCCTTGCGCCCAATGACGCGGAGGCGTATTACACGCTGGGCGTTCTGAACTGGATCCAGGCGTACAAGAATGCAACTACGATTCTGGCTGCAGATGGTCTCACCGATGACGGAAACGGTAACGTAAAGAAGAGCAAGGGTGCGTGCCTGAAGCTGCAGGAGGCCAACACGGCTCTCGTGAATGAGGGGCTACAGTTTCTGCATAGAGCCGTGGAACTGAACCCCACTTACGACGATGCAATGTCGTATCTAAACCTGACCTATCGGCGCAGGGCTGACTTGGCGTGCGGGGATGAGGCGGCGCGCAAGGCAGACGTGGCTCAGGCCGAAGAATGGGATCGGAAGGCCATGGGCGCTCGTAAGGAAAATGAGCGCAAGAAGGAAGAGAAGACCGGCGGCGGCGTAACCATGCAGTAGTCGCTGAGTTTTGCGGAAGCGAGAAGGGCCTCCCAGCGGGGGCCCTTTTTGTTGCCGTGCGGCGAGGATGGTGGGCAGGGTGGGGTAGAATTGCCGCTTGCGACGGACGATACAAAAGGTCTTGATTGCGAATCGCGGCGAGATTGCGTTGCGGGTGATTCGCGCGTGCCGTGAGATGGGGCTGGCGACGGTGGCCGTATACTCCGACGCTGATAGGGCAGCGCTGCATGTTCTTCATGCTGATGAGGCGTATAGGTTGGGACCGGCACCGGCAGTGGAGAGCTATCTGCGGAGCAATTTGATTTTGGAGACCGCGCAGCGGGTGGGCGCGGATGCGGTGCATCCGGGGTATGGGTTCCTTTCGGAGAATGCGGACTTTGCTGAGGCTAGTACGGCGGCTGGGGTAGTGTTTGTTGGGCCTCCAGCGGATGCGATGCGGGTATTGGGGTCGAAGACACAGGCGCGGCAGGCGGCGGATAGGGTGGGTATGCCCAGGGTGCCGGGGAGTGTCACGGGGTTGGTGGGGGTGGAGGAGGCTCGGCGTGTGGCCGATGGGATCGGGTATCCAGTGATGCTGAAGGCGGCTGCGGGGGGTGGCGGGAAGGGTATGCGGGCGGTGATGCGGGCTGAGGAGCTGGATGCGGCCTATGCTGCGGCCAGCAGCGAGGCGGAGAGGAGCTTCGGGTCGGGTGAGGTGTACCTGGAGAAGCTGATCGAGCGGCCGAGGCATATCGAGATCCAGGTGATGGCGGATGAGCATGGCGGCTGCTTGTATCTGGGCGAGCGGGAGTGCTCGGTACAGCGGCGGCACCAGAAGGTGATCGAGGAGGCTCCCTCTGCCGTTGTCGGGGAGGCTTTGCGGAGGAGGATGGGCGAGGCTGCGGTTCGGCTGGCGCTTTCGGCGGGGTATGTGAATGCGGGGACGGTGGAGTTTCTGGTGGATGCGGAGGAGAACTTCTATTTCCTGGAGATGAATACGCGGCTGCAGGTGGAGCATCCGGTGACGGAGATGGTCACGGGGCTCGATCTGGTTCAGATGCAGCTGCGTGTGGCTATGGGCGAGCCTCTGGGGCTCAGGCAAGAGGATGTGCGGCTGCGCGGCCATGCGATTGAGTGCAGGGTTTATGCGGAGGATCCAGAGAACAATTTTTTCCCGTCGCCGGGGTTGATTACGCGACTGGTGCAACCGGGGGGGCCGGGGATCAGGGAGGATTGTGCGGTGTATCCGGGGTGGGTGGTGCCGCTGGAATACGATCCGATGCTGTCGAAGCTGGTGGCGTTTGGGGAGACCAGGGAGGTTGCGATTGACCGGATGCTCAGGGCGCTGGGAGAGTATGTGATTGGCGGAATCAAGACAAACCTCTCCCTGTTCCGGCGGATTTTGATGGATGCAGATTTTCGGGTGGCGCGGATTGATACGGGGTATCTGGAGCGGTTGCTGGCGGCGGGGTCGATGGTCGATGGAGCAGAGGTGCCTGAGGATGTTGCGGCTCTAGCGGCGGCTTTGTTTGCCGCTTTTGAGCGGGAGGCTGCGCCGGGTGGGGGGAGCGCTTCGCCGGAGAGCCGGTGGGGTTTGGCGGGGCGGCAGGAGGGATTGCGCCAGTGACGGTTTGGCTCGAGATCGGCGGGAAGAAGCGTCGGGTGGAGGTTCCTGCAGGTGCTGCCGACGGGGCTTTGGAGTGTGTCGTCGATGGGAAGACTATCGCGGTGGATGTGCGGATATTGCAGGCTGGAGTGATGTCTTTGGTGGTGGAGGGACGGCAATACCGGTGTGTGCTGGATGGGGATGGAATTCTGGTTGGGGAGCAGCGGTTTGAGTTTGAGGTGGAGGATCCTCGGTCGCTGCGCGGGCGGCGTGGGGTTGGGGCTGGTGGTGTCGGGCCGAAGGCGGTGAAGGCTCCTATGCCGGGGCGGGTGGTTCGGGTGCTGGTGAGTGCTGGGGATGAGGTGGTCGAGCAGCAGGGATTGGTGGTGATTGAGGCGATGAAGATGCAGAATGAGTTGAAGTCGCCAAAGGCCGGGAAGGTGATTCGGGTGGCGGTTTCGGTGGATGACACGGTTGGCGCGGGTGAGGTGCTGGTTGTTGTGGAGTAAGTGGGGTACCCCCTATCCCATACATAAGTATCCAAAGTATTCATGTCATGAGGCTTAGGTCTGGACTTGGTGTACTGGCTGGGATGGTGCACGCACTTTGCAGACTCCTTTCGTAGTGGTGTGTGGTTAACGAGAACAGCCCCATCTTGAGGACAGGGCTGTTCTTTTTCTATGTATTTAGCTTAGCAAAGTGGGTCAAATTGATCGGCAGCAATATTTAGCTTATTTTCAGTGGTTTACGCGCCAATGGGCTTGACACGTTTTCAAGAGGCCGCTGAAAGATCGTTCGGATGTCTCCTTATGGTTTAAGCCAAGAGCGTTTCGCACCAATGTCTCATTCAGGCTACGAGACTGCATGGAGGGGCATTACGGATGTCCTTATGTCTGGGCGATCCGTTGACCTCCAGGAGGCCGTTTTTGGCACATTGTCATTCGTCTACGAGATGTCCTGAGACGTGGCGCGTTCGCCCCAATGCTCAGAGACCAGCGGTTTGACGTCGCCGGGCCAAATTCGCGGCTCTCTGATGGGCTTCGGTAGCAGCACCCGTCGTAACTGGAACAAGCACACCACAGGAGAGGCTAAAAAATACCCCAGGCCACCCGGCCCAGAGGCTCGGTGAAGCGGTACGGTACTGAAAAACGCAAAGACAACCCAACCGAGGGCGCCGATCGCCATCGTGTAAACGACTATGGTCCAGACCACGCGATCAAGTAGTGTTCGCAGCTTCATTAGCGAGAGATCGCTCCAGATCGTCTGCTCCACGCCTCGATGGAATGCTGCTAATGCGGCGTACATCATCCAAGCGCCGAGGGCAAAGGGTAAGACGAAGCGAGCAATCTCAAACCTAGATACCCATAGAAAGTTTCCGAAGCCATAAACACGACCGAGATGGTGGTGATAAGGCAGCATCGTTAGCCAGACACTCACGTAAAGCAGGAACGAGCCTGCAATCGCCATCGAGGCTACCTGCGCTGCCGTCAGTCGCCGCTCCAATCGCATGCGCGGATTCTACTATCCTCGATATTTTATGCGGGAGCGTTATGAAGACCGGCTACAATCCTGCAACGACCTTTTTCTGAAGTTCAAGAGAACGGAGAACGGCATGAGCGATGGCGTCGTTGTGGATGGGCAGGGTTTAAGCGAAGTTGAGCGCGTGGTGGATACGTTTATTGCGCCCAGCAAGACGTTTACGGACATTCTGCGGAGCGCGAAGTGGTGGCTTCCGTTTGTGCTGCTGGTGCTGGTGACTCTGGGGACTACGGTGGTGGTCGATAAGCAGGTGGGTTTTGATCGCGTGGCGGAGAACCAGATTCGTCAGAACCCAAAGCAGGAAGAGAAGATGGCTAGTCTCACCCCGGAGCAACGGGCGGCGCAGATGCACGGGATAACAGTGGGCTATCGCTACTCGAGCTATGGGGCGTTTATTTTCATTCTGATTTTTGTGGCGATTGGAGCGCTGCTGTATTGGGCCAGCTTCAACTTTGGGTTGGGCGCGCAGACGACTTATGGCCAGATGTTTGCGGTGTGGATGTATGCTTCGTTGCCGCGACTGCTGACAGGGATATTGACGATTGTGACGTTGATGTTTGGCAGCAATGCGGATGCTTACGATATGCGGAATCCGGTAGGGACGAATCCGGCTTACTTTATGCCGGACGCGGGGCCGGTGCTGCGGACGATTTTGAGTTTCTTTGATGTGATTGGGTTGTGGCAGCTTGCGTTGCTGATAATTGGAACGGCGATCGTGGCGAAGGTTTCGAAGGGCAAGGCTGCGGCGGTGGTTGTGGGGTGGTGGTTGTTTGGGTTGATTATCAGCGTGGGGATTGCTGTGGCGACCAGCTAGACGATGCTCTCTTGGACAGAGAGTGATGCTATGGCACTGGGTATGAGGTGAAGGTGGAGGCGGGGAGTCCGGCCGCGTTGTAGAGGTTGGCTTGGGGGAAGCCTTGCCAGGCGTAGCGGACGTAGCGCGGGTTGGGCACGGTGGGGCTGCTCGCGATGATGGTGTCGCCTTCGATTTTGGCTGTGGCTGGGACGAACGTGCCGTCGGCGGCTGCAACTTCGAAGCCTTGAACTGCACCCTGGGCTTTGAGGCCAGCGGCATTGTCGAACCAGACGTGCATGACTCCGTGGTCGGGGTAGGCCAGGCGGAAGAGTGGGCCGGAAGCGACGATGTTTTCGCCGAATACTACGTTGCGGGCGAGGAGCGAGAGTCGTTCGCCTACGGTTTGTTTGTCTGAGGGGTGGACGTTGTGCTCGGAGCCGATGTCGATGGTGACGGCCATGCCGGTGTTGACGAGGTGGAGGGTGCGGCGTTGGGCATCGCGGAGGAGTCCCCAGTTTTCTTTGGGGCTATCGAAGGCGGAGATCTGCACGAAGAGGAAGGGGAAGTTGCCCTGACGCCACTGGGTGCGCCAGTCCTGGATCATGGCGGGGAAGAGGCGGCTGTAGAGGGGGGCGCGGTTGAGGGCGGAGTTGGTTTCGCCCTGGTACCAGATGACTCCGCGGATGGGGAGTGGGGTGAAAGGGGCGATCATGGCGTTGTAGAGGGCGGCGGGACGCCAGGAGACGGGGTTCGGGTGCCAGTCGCGGTTGGAGATAGTGGGGCGGCCTTCGGCTCGGGCTTGCTTGTCGGCGAGGTCGGCGCGTTGTTCGGTGGTCTCGCGGTCCATCTTCTCGGCGTAGGCGGCGAAGACGGGCATGAGGGAGGCGTCGGCTCCGAGGGCGCCGAGGCTGGTCCAGGCTTCGGCGGGGGTGCCTCCCCAGGTGGAGTCGATGAGGCCGATGGGGACGTGCTCCTTCTGCTGGAGATCGCGGGCGAAGAAGTAGGCTACGGCGGAGAAGTTCTTTGCGGTCTCAGGGGTGCATTGCGACCAGCCGGTGGCGGCTTTGACGTCCTCGAGAGGGTAGTCGGAGGTGTCTTTTTCAACAAGGAGGAGGCGGATTTGTGGGTAGTTGGCGGCGGCTATTTCTTTGTCGGCGTCTTTGATGACGGCGTTGCCGGGGAAGCCTGCGAGGGGCATCTCCATGTTGGATTGACCGGAGGCCATCCAGAGGTCGCCGATGAGGATGTCTTCGAGTTGGAGGGTGTTGGAGGCGTGGATGGTGAGGGTGAAGGGGCCTCCGGCGGGCTGGGCAGGGAGATAGAGGCTCCAGCGGCCTAGGTTGTCGGCGGTGGCGGTGTTGGTGGCGCCATGGAAGTCAACGGCTACCTGCTCGCCGCGTGCGGCGTTGCCCCAGATGTGGATGGGCATGTCTCGCTGGAGGACCATGTGGCTGGAGAAGACTTTAGGGAGAGTGACTTCGGCTCGGGCGGTGAGGGTGAGGGCGAACAGGGCAAAGGTATACAGCAACTTCATGCGTGATCTCCGAAGGTAACCTTTATACCCACTTTGCTACAGGAGAGAAAGCCACGCGACAAGCGCGGCGAACTTTTCGTCTCGCGTCCATGGGGAGCCAAGCCCGGATCCGAGATTGGTTAGGCGACGAACAAGCTCATCAGGCTGAAGGTGCAGCGTGTGCGAAGCAGTTTCAAGCAGTACGCTCTCTTTTGCAGTGAACATCTCGAAGCCGCAGCGCAGGCTTGCGTGAATCAATGCTTCGCGGAAAAGCTCTCCGTCAGCGGTGTGAATCAGTGCATGAGACGACAGAATTTGAGGGAGGGCAGGAATCGGTCTTCCGGAAGCAAGAAGCAGACTGCAACGCTTGAGTTCATAGTCCTGCTCCTGAAGCCGTGTTTGAACGGAATGAATGGCCTGATAGGCGAGACGCCTTGCATCGGTGCGGGCGTGCGAGATGACGCTACGAGCTTCGGCCGGCGGTCTTTTTTCCGCGGTGTGATAGGGCTGACGAAATTCATACGTGAAGGTTTTGACAAGGTGAGGACGTTGACGCAAAAGCACCAGCGGGGAGCCCTCTTCAAGCGATATCGCGACGAGAGCGGTCCAGCCTGAATGGGCAGAAAAGCCGACGGCGGCGTGCTTCATAGACCCTCCGCCAGAGCGATCTTACCGCGCGGCAACCACGTCGGCAAAGAAGACCAGCCAATTTTCCCGGGGAACCGTGTGGCTTGAGAAGCTTCCTAAGATGAGAGTGAGAAGAGACTGCTTGAGTGCACCGGCTAGCTCGTCTTCGGAGGAGTGGGGGGTTGGGTTTGTTCGAGATCGACGGAGGAGATGCGGAAGGTCTCGCGTTGGTACTCGGCGGGTCGATAGTTGGGAGGGAGAGCGCTGCTGTTGCCGTCGCGGAGGGCGGTGTATATGGGGGACATGATCTCGATGCCGGCCTCGTTGAACTGGTCCTGAATGTTCTGGTGGAGCTCACTGTAGATTCTTGCCATGCGCTCGGGCTCGCGGGTGTAGGCGTTGATCTGGTAGGAGGCGTAGGAGTCGTCGAGGCTGATCTGGAGGACGTAGGGAGCGGGGTCGGCGAGGATGCCGCTGGTGCGGCTGGCAGCGGAGATAAGAATGGCATGGATCTCGCGCCAGGGAGAGTCGTAGCCGATGCTGATGGTCTTGTGAAGGATCAGGGGCTTCTCTTTTGAGGATTGGCTGAAGTTGATGACCTGACTGCCGAGAACGAGGGAGTTGGGAATGGTGACAACGACGTTTTTGATGGTGCGGACCTGGGTGGCGAGGAGGCTTTTCTCGGTGATCTGTCCCAGACTGTCCGAGATCTGGACGATATCGCCGACGCGGAAGGCGCGTGTGTAGGTGAGCACGATGCCGGCGACGACGTTAGCAACGGCAGAGCTGGAGCCTAGCGACACGAGGAGACCGAGGAAGATGGAGACGCCCCGGAAGGCGGGTGAGTTAGAGCCAGGCAGGTAGGGAAAGGCTATGACTACGGCGAAGGCGAAGATGAAGAGCTGGACGATCTTGTAGGTGGGGAGAGCCCACTCGGCATAGAAGCCGGGCCATTTGATTGCGCCTCGACCGATTTCGCGGAAGAGGAAGCGGGCGAAGCGGATGGTCATCCAGGCGAAGAAGACGATGACCGCGATGATGAGAAGGCTGGGTATGTAACGGACCAGGGCCAGCCATCCGTTGCGAATGGGCGAGAGGATGTAGCCGAAGAGGATGCGGCCGTAGGCGCGTGTCCAGGGAAAGAAGCTGAAGATGAGAGGAATGTAGAAGTAGAACAGAAGAGCGGTGAGGATGAAGCGCAGGACACGCATAAGATGCAGAAGCGCTTCGACGATGCGATCTTCGGAGAGGATAACTGCGGATTGCACCTTGAGGCTGTGGATGCGCGTGCCGCGTGAACGCTGGATGAGTGCGTAGATGGCGGGGAATATGCGCCGGAAGAGAAAAAGCAGAAGGAAAAGACCCAGGGTGGCGAGGAGGGCGTACAGGGAGTCGAGGGCGATGCTGCGGGGGGTGTACTCGTTGCGGACCTTGGGGATAGCCTCCCGGATTTCGCGGAGCGCGAGTTGGGAGAGGAGGAAGCGGGTAGTGTTGTGGGCGGCAGCGTCGGCGTCGGTGATGGTGGCAATGGGGATGTCGCCGGAGACGATCTGGGTGGCACCGGGGTACTCGACGGTGTGGATCTCTTCCGGCTTGTGGGTCTCGTCCTCCATGACCTCCTTGAGGCGCGCGCTGGCATTTGCGGCACGCGTCTGGGCACTAATGGGGCCGATCGGGGCGAGGACGGTGAAGAGGGTTTGATCGCCCAGGGTGACAGGGTATGGGGTCGGAGGTGGCGTCTCCGGTGGTATTACCTGGGCTGCGACGGTGTGGGTGATGAAGGACAGCGCGAGGGCTATCACGAATAGCGTGCTGGGTTTCGCGACGAGCAGGTTACGCTGCGTGCGGAGAGAGGCGGAACTGCGCGTCGGAATGAGCATCCAGCGCCCCCCGAAAAGTTTTATTCAGTCCAGCGCTTGAATATGAGGGACCCGTTGGTTCCACCGAAGCCAAAAGAGTTTGATAGGGCGTAGTCGATTTTGGCTGCCTGAGGCTTGTTGGGGACGTAGTTCAGGCGGCAGGCCGGGTCGAGCTCCACGATGTTCATGGTGGGAGGGGCCGTCTGGGTGAGCATGGCCTGGATGGTGATGCCTGCTTCGAGGCCGCCTGCGCCGCCGAGGAGGTGGCCGGTCATGGACTTGGTAGAGCTGACGAGAAGGGTGCCGTTCTTGGCGCGCTCGCCGAAGACGTTTTCGATGGCCTGGGACTCGAGTGCGTCGCCGAGGGGGGTCGAGGTGGCGTGGGCGTTGACGTAGTCGACCTGGTCGGGCGAGATGCCGGCGACCTTGATAGCGGCGTTCATGGCGCGGAAGCAGCCTTCGCCCTCGGGAGCCATGCCGGTCATGTGGAAGGCGTCTGCGGACATGCCGTAGCCGATGACTTCGGCGAGGATCTTTGCACCACGGGCCTTGGCGAACTCGAGCTCTTCCATGATGAGGATGCCAGCGCCTTCACCGACGACGAAGCCGTCGCGGTCTTTGTCGAAGGGGCGGCAGGCGTGCTCGGGATCTTCGTTGCGGGTGGAGAGGGCCTTCATGGCGGCGAATCCACCGACACCCATGGGGGTGATGGCGGCTTCGGTGCCTCCGGCGATCATGGCGTCGGCGTCGCCGCGCTGGATGATGCGGAAGGCGTCGCCGATGGAGTGGGCGCTGGAGGTGCAGGCTGTGGCGGTGGCCTCGTTGGGGCCCTTGGCGTTGTAGCGGATGCTGACGTGGCCGGCGGCGAGGTTGACGATGGAGCCGGGGATGAAGAACGGAGAGATCTTACGCGGACCACCGGCGAGCATGGCCGAGTGTTCGCGCTCGATGACGTCGAAGCCGCCGATACCGGAGCCGATATGGACGCCGAAGCGGTCGGCGATCTCAGGAGTGACCTGGAGGCCGGAGTGCTTCATGGCCTCGTCGGCAGCGGCGATGGCGAAATGGATAAAGCGGCCCATTTTGCGGGCCTCTTTTTTGTCGATGAACTGCAGCGGGTCGAAGTCTTTGACCTCGGCGGCGAAACGGACGGGGTGGCCTGTGAGATCGAAGGCCTTGATCTCCGCCATACCGCTTTTGCCTGCGAGCAGGCCTTCCCATACTTCGGGCACGGTTTTACCGACCCCGCAGATGAGGCCAAGGCCCGTTACGACGACGCGACGCTGCTCCATTGTTACTTAGCCGCCTTCTGGTTCTTTTCGATGTAGTCGACAGCATCCTTGACGGTCTTGATCTTCTCGGCGTCTTCGTCGGGGATCTGGATGTCGAAGGCCTCTTCGAACTGCATGACGAGTTCGACTACGTCGAGAGAGTCAGCGCCCAGATCTTCCTGAAAGCTTGCACCGGGGGTGACTTCGGCTTCGTCGACCTGAAGCTGCTCGACAATGATCTGTTTTACTTTTTCGTCTACTGCTGCCATGTGGTTCTCCTATTTTCGTTCGAAAAGACAAATATCGTGGTGTGCGCGGGGACAGATGCAGTCCTTCACCAAAGCTCCAGAATACTGAGCGCCTTGATGAGTGTAAAGCAAACCTGAGTGTTGGCGAGTGGGTGCGACGTTGCGAGAGGTGCGTTTCGGAATACTCTTCTCGGTTCCATCTTGCTGAAGCTATCCCCGACCAGTGCTAAAAGTCAGTAAAGTATTCTATCTGCTGGAGTTGCGCGCAGACATCCCCGGCAAAGTCTTGATAAGAGATACTTTACATCTAAAGTATTCATTATAAATGAGAAAACCTCAGCCGGGGCGGGGTCTACCTTTTTGCGCTAGGTCCATTATAGCGGTTTTGGGGAAATTATCTGGCACGCGAATCGGCTTGATTGGTGCGGGGATTTGCGTGTTCGGGGCTTGACAGCAGGTTTTGTGGATGGTCTAGATGTGGGCCACCCGCCGGGAGCGTCGCATTCCTGCACTGATCGTAGACTGCGTATGTGAGGAAAGAAATGAACCAAGCAATTGAACTACACGACTCAGAGTGTCTTGCAGTCGAAGTTGATGAAGAAGGTCGGGGCTCCGTTCTTCTCGACGCGTATGTCCATCGAACCGCTGGCGAACCCGGAATCTCGCCCGGCGAAGGTGGAGTCCAGCGTATCCGGATGAAGATAGATGCGATGACGATCAAGGGTGAGGTGGGGATGTTGCCTGCTTATGTTTATGAGGGATCGCTGACCGTTGGAAGCTCTGTCCAAGACAACATGGTTCCATTCCCAGCGTCTTACCCCGAGACCGTTCGCCTCAACATGATGCTCTCAGACGATGCGAGGATCATTCTTGTCAGCGGCAAGAAGATTTCAATTGAGGCGGAAGGCGAGTTCAGCTTCGTCGAAACTGTTGATTTCACTAATCGCTGATAACGTAGTTCTCGAAAAACGGGGTTATCGGTAAGAACATGCTGCCTGAAGACGCGACTGGTGGAGTTTCGTTAATGCGTCTTTTCAGGCAGCTAAAATAGATGGTTTTGCGTGGCTTCTCGCATGCTGATTCCTCATCTTAGGTTTGCAGGGGGAGTCTCCGATGATGCGGAAGCCGTTTTGCAGGGCGGTCTTTGTCCTTTTGGCGGTTTTGATGGGGATCGGTGTGGCGAGCGGGCAGAGTACGCCGAGCCCGGCTGAAGTTCGGGCGATCGCCAAGGAGGCTTATATCTATGGGTTTCCTATGGTTCAGGCTTATCTGACGATGTATGCGTTCTCGATCGATAAGAGTAATTCGCAGTATAAGGGACCCTTCAATGCTCCGCTTAGTTTTGCGCGTGTTTTTACCCCGGAGGACACTGCTTTTGTCACGCCGAATTCGGACACGCCCTATACCTTTTTGAGTCTCGACTTGCGGGCTGAGCCGATTGTTATCACGATTCCTCCGGTGGAGAAGAATCGTTACTGGGTCTTTCAGATGATGGACCTCTATACGTTTAACTTTGACTACATTGGCACGCGCACAACTGGCAATAAGGGTGGGACCTTCCTTGTTGCTGGGCCGCTATGGAAGGGGACGGTTCCTCCGGGTATCACGAAGGTTCTTCGGCCTGAGACGGAGTTCATTAATGTTGTGGGCCGGACGCAGCTGTTCAATGCTGCGGATCTCGAGAACGTGAAGAAGATTCAGGCGAAGTACAAGTCGCAACCGCTCTCGGCATTTTTGGGCAAGCCTGTGCCGCCCGCTGCTCCGGCTATTGAGTGGATCAGGCCGGTTCCTCCGCGGGAGATGAGGACTTCACTGTATTTCTTCAATGTGATGAATTTCCTGCTGCAGTTCTGCCCTACGCAGCATAATGAGACCGAATTGCGCGCACGGTTCGCGAGCATCGGTATCGCGCCGGGCAAGACGATTGATTTCGACTCGCTTTCGCCTGAGATGAGGGCGGCCTGGGTGGCGGGTATGGCGGATGGGCAGAAGGAGATCGATGCTCGCCGGGCCGGCAGTGGTGGCAACATCAGCAACTTCTTCGGGACGCGCGCTTTCCTTCATGGCGATTATGTGGCTCGCGCTACCGGTGCTCAGATGGGCATTGGGGCTAACTCGAAGGAAGAGGCTCTGTATCCGCTGTATGAGAAGGATGCGGATGGGCAGGCGCTCGACGGCAGCAAGGCTCGGTATACGCTGCATTTTGCGAAGGGGCAGTTTCCGCCGGTGAATGCGTTCTGGTCGCTTACTTTGTACAATCTGCCGCAGCAGTTGCTGGTGAAGAATCCGATCAATCGGTATCTGATTAATTCGCCGATGCTGCCGGATCTCAAGCTTGATTCGGATGGTGGGTTGACCATGTACATTCAGGCTGACTCGCCGGGGAAGGATAGGGAGGCTAACTGGCTGCCTGCTCCGAAGGCTCCTTTCATGCTTGCTATGCGGTATTACTTGCCCGAGGCTGAACTGTTGGATGGGACATGGAAGTCTCCGGGTGTGCAGCGGGTGAAGTAGGCTGTAGGTGCTGAAAACATTGTTCGTGGAAGGCTGGGATGAAGACTGCCATGACGAAAAATCAGATCAATCGGAGTTTCGCGGTGGGTGCGGTCGCCTTCGGTGCCGTCGCGTTAGGAGCGGTGGCTCTGGGGGCGGTGGCAATCGGTGCGCTCGCTGTTGGCGCGTTCAGCATACGGAAACTTCGCCTGATGGAAGGACGACTTGAGAATCTTTACATTGAGCGCTTGACCGTCGGCGAGCTTAATGTCCAGTCGGATCAATCGTCGCAGAAGTCGTAGCTGCTGGAGACATGGCGGCGAGAAGGTTAGCGAGAAAACCGCGACCTTGTTCGGCTTCGTTCAGGATGCGGCGAGTGGGAGTTGGTGAGATTGGCGGTCTCACCAACTCGTCCGGTTTAGCGGGTGGTGTAGTTCTGGGTGTAGATGTCGCGGGGTAGGCCGTCGGCGCGGGCTTTTTGCTTGAAGGCGTTGGCTTCGTCGCGGGTCATGGGGCCTCCTACGGTAACCAGGTAAGGAGCGTGGCCGTTAGGGGTGAAGACCTCAGGGTTGAGAGAAGGATGGCGTTTGGCTATGGTTGCAGCCTTCTTCTGGGCCTGGTCCTGGTGGTTGTAGGTGTAGGCTACGACTCTCCATTGGTCGCGCATGCCGGTGGAGGATGCTGCCGGAGTAGGCGGCGGCGCGGGGGTTTCGGCTGCGGGTGCGGAGTTGTCTGGCTGGGTGGCTGCAAGCGTGGTGATGGGTTGGGTCGCGACGGCGGATTGCGTTGTGGCGCTCGGGCTCAAGAAGTGCCATAGGAGGAAGGCTAAGAATAGAGCTCCGATGGCGGCGGCGATCCATAGGCTCTTGCGTTGCTGTGGGGCTAACTCGACTGGTCTGACGATGCGGTGCCTGACGTCTCTTGCCTCTGTTGGGATGGTGATGGGGGTGGGTCTCTGGGGAGGCTTCGGTGGTGTTGGGGCGATGGGTTCGGCGATTGCTTTGGATGGTGACGCGTTCTGCGGACTCGCCTTCGTGTCCAAGGTTGGTCGGGAAGGTGGAATGGTCGGTGCTGTGGCTGGTTCGGCGGTGAGTTGTTGGCGCGTTGGTGCGGGGGGACGTATGGATGTTGGGTTGAGGGCTGCGGCGATCTGCGGAAGGCCCCAGACTCCGCTGATGCCGTTGCGGACGATGTTGTCGAAGGGGGCGGGTAGAGACGAACCGCTGGGCAGGGTGCGCTGCTGGGTGAGGGACTGGAGTAGGACGAGGGCGAGGTCGTGGACGTCGCGGGCCTTGAGGATTTTTCCGTCCTGCTGGGGGTCGTCGGATGAGTCGGGCACCTCGCGGATGCAGTCGCTGCGGAGCTTGACGACTTCGCCTGCGGCGAGGACGTTGGCGGGTTCGACGTGCTCGTGGACGAGGTTGCGGGAGTGGAGGGCTTCGAGCGCGGCGACGAGGCTGGTGGCGACCTGACGGGTCTCTTCGGGCGTGAGGGCGCGGTCGGCGAGGACTTCGGCGAGATCGGCCTCGGTGGTCTCCATGACGGCGTAGACGAGGGGGGTCTCGTCGAGTGTGGTCTGGCCGTATTTTTTGAGATTGACGAGGTTGATCTGGTTGATTTCGGCGACGACGCGCCAGCGGTTGAGGATCTCGGATTCGTCGAAGTGGGCTTCGATCAGGCGGATGACGGCGGGTGTGCCGGTGCCGTTAGAGGTGGAGAAGAAAGCGCTGCGGCCCTCGGGGCGGAGGAGCTTGTCGAGGGGATAGTTTTCAGCGATGGTTCTTCCTTCGTAGTCTGTCCAAAGTTGCATATCAATTCCGATCCTGGGAAGAATTTTTTCAAGGAAGATATGGCCCGGGAGGCGAGGGAAACAAAGACGCTGCGGACTGCCCGGAGACGTGCACGGGCTAGCGTCGTAATGGTTCCCATTATGCTCCAAAGTGGTTGTGTTCTCAATGGAGGAGTCGGAGCGGACGGCTGGAGTGGTAGACTTCGAGTTTTCCGCTGGATGTGTGGATGTTTTACGCTGACGGTAGTGAAGTGAGGTGGTTTGGATGCATCCGGATCTTGAAAAGATGATTGTGCTGCAGGGGCTTGATGTAGAGGCGAAGCGTCTGCGGGATGAGATGGCTGCGTTGCCGAAGAGGGTTGCTGAGCTGGAGACAAAACTTAAGGCTACGCAGGGGCAGCGAGCCGTCGTGGTGGATTTGATCTCTAAAGAAGAGGTGTTGCGACGCCGTCAGGAGCTGGACATCAAGGATCATCAGGCCAAGATGGCGAAGGTGAAGAAGCAGTTGGACCAAGCGACGACTACGGTGCAGGTGACGGCGTTCGAGCATGAGATTTCGTTTGCGCAGGGTGAGGTGAGCCGGCTGGAGGACGCAGAGCTGGAGAGCATGGAGCGAAGTGAGGCCCTTGAGGCTCAGAAGGCGCGGGCGGATGAGGCGGTGGCTTCGGACGAGAAGGTTCTGGAGCGCGAACGGGTGCGGGCTGCGGAGATGATCTCCCAGGACAAGGTGGCGCTGGCTGGGGTTGAAGAGAAGCGCGCTGCGTTGAGGCCGGAGATTGGTGAGGATGCGCTCTCCGTTTATGACCGGATCTCGAAGGGCAAGGGTACGGCTGTGGCCGAGGCGCTGAATCAGAAGTGCATGGCCTGCCAGATGATGCTGCGTCCGCAGAAGTGGAACGATCTGCGGGACCGGAGCAACGACGAGACGATGATGACGTGCGAGAGCTGCGGGCGGTTGCTGTACTATGATCCCGCGCGAGATGCTCCGCAGAAGAAGGCGGTTCCGGTGGAGAGTATTGCGGCTTCGATTATTCGGTCTCTTTAGGAAGATGGTGCGTACGCAGTGAAGCGAATTTGTGTGGACATGGATGAGGTGATGGCGGATGCGTTGGGGGAGCATCTGACGCGGTATAACCGGGATTACGACGAGCAGATTACGATTGCGGATCTCGAAGGCAAGTGGCTGTGGGATGTGGTGTCGATTGACCGGCATCACTCGCTGGAGAGCTATCTGCGGTCGGAGGATTTTTTTGAAGGGCTGGCGGTGATGCCGGAGTCGCAGAGGGTGCTGCAACGGCTGCAGATGAACTACGAGGTGTTTATCGCGACGGCTGCGATGGAGGTGCCGACTTCGTTTCAGCAGAAGTTTCGCTGGCTGGGGAAGTACTTTCCGTTTATTCCGGCGTCGCACATTGTGTACTGCGGGGATAAGAGCATTTTGAAGGCGGATTATTTGATTGATGACAATCCGCGGCAGTTGAGGCGGTTTCAGGGGGAAGGGATCTTGTATAGCTCGCCGCACAATGTTGGGGTGAAGGGGTTCAAGCGTGTGAAGGATTGGCTTGAGGTCGAGAAGCTGTTCCTTCGGTGATGGCTATCGACTGCGTGTGGGCTTGCGGTGGAAGTTGGTGCGGGCGATGTTGGCGAAAGCGTGGACGACGGCGCGGTCTTCGGTTGAGCGGTAGGCGAGTTCGATGTCGCTGGTGACGTGGGCTCCACGCAGGCTGGGGCAGACGATATTTGGCTCGGCGATACGGCGGACGCAGGCGGGAGCGATCGAGACGCCGAGACCTGCTCCGACGAGGGCAAGAATGGTGAGCCATTGGGGAGCTTCCTGGACGACGTGCGGGCGGAAGCCGTGTTCTTCGCAGAGCGAGATGGTTTTGTTGTAGGCGAGGCTTCCGGCGGCGGGCGAGAAGAAGACGAAGGGTTCGTCGCGGAGCTGTGCCGCGGAGATAACTTTGCGCGTGGCGAGAGGATGCGTGTGGGGGAGGACGGCGACGAAAGGCTCGGAGAAGAGTGGCTCGACGTGGAGGGCTTCTGAGGATCCGCCGTCGCGGAGGAAGCCGGCGTCGAGGATGCCTCTGCCTAGCGATTGGATGATGCTGGAGGTGTGAAACTCCGAGAGCTGGAGCTGCACTTTGGGGTAGAGCCGCCGGTATTGGCCGAGCATGGCGGGCAGTGGGGTGAGCATGGCGGAGCCGATGAATCCGACGCGTAGGAAGCCGAGGTCTCCGTTGCCGATGCTGCGGGCTTCGGCGAGGTCTTCGTGAACATTGCGCAGGGTGCGGCGGGCGCGCTCGAGGAAGACTTCGCCGGCGGCTGTGAGCTTGACTGCGCGTGATGTGCGGAGAAAGAGCGGGTAGCCGAGGATCTCTTCGAGCTTGCGGATTTGTTGCGAGAGTGGGGGTTGAGCGAGGTGGAGGCGATTGGCCGCGCGGCCGAAGTGAAGCTCTTCGGCGACGGCGATGAAGTAGCGGAGATGACGGAGCTCTATGTCGCGATCATCCATATCTCAAACATCATAATTCGAACGAACAAGATATTGGACGTATGGCTGGGGAGGGCTTAGGTTGGAATCAAGAAGGGGGAAATGCCATGACGTTGACGTGTGCTTTGGCTGACATACCATCGGATGAGAGTGCTTCCCTGTCTATGGAGTCGATTGAGCTGCGGGCGTATCAACCTGAGGATGCGAAGGCCTTTCGCGAGCTGAATGAGGCTTGGATCAAGAAGTATTTCGTGCTTGAGGAGACTGATCGCGAGGTGCTTGGGGATCCGGATGGGCATGTGATCCAGCCGGGTGGGCACATTTTTATGGCCTTCCTGGATGGGCGGGCGATTGGGTGCTGCGCGCTGATCCCGATGGAGTCCGGTGTGTTTGAAGTTGCCAAGATGGCTGTCGATGAGCAGCATCGTGGACGCGGGGTTGGGCGAAAGGTGCTCTCGTATACCATCGAACGGGCGCGGGAGCTTGGAGCTTCAATGCTTTATCTCGAGACGAATCGCAAGTTGGCGAATGCAATTCATCTTTATGAGTCGCTTGGCTTCCAGCATCTGCCGCCGAAGGAGTCACCTTATGTGCGAGCGAATGTCTTCATGGAGCTTCGACTGGGGGCGACCGCAGATTTGCGCTGATAGACGCGGATTTAAAGGCTTAACACCGATCTCCACCGATTGCACTGATCAAAGGCGATTAAGGAAGATCAAAGACGATTTGATATGAGGATCCGGCGATTTCGACTGGGTCCTTTTCTTTTGTCTTTTATCCGTTTGTTCTGTCTTTATCCGTTTGATCCGTGGGAATCCGTGGTCAGGCCATAGAGTTCGGATTCGAAGCGCTGGATTGCGGACTCAGACCAGGCATGGGTGGTTTTGCGCCAGGTGTCGCCTTGTTCTTCGAGGAAGTTGGGGAAGTTCATGCGGCAGTAGCCGCAGCGAGCCTGGAAGTCGTAGAGGGCCTGGGGTGTGCCGTCGAGGTAGAGGGCGGCTTGCAGGCCGTCGCGGGACCACTCGACGGTGGCGATGCGCTGGGGCTCCGGGCGGTTGAGTTCGGCGTCGGATTTGGCGAGCGCGGCGACGTTGTAGATGAGCATGGCGTCGAGGATGCTGTGCTCGTGCTTCTCCTGCGAGCGGTCGCAGGCGTAGAAGTAGGCGGCGATGCCCTCGTCCTCGAAGACTACAGTCCAGGGGACGGTAGGGGAGTTGACGGAGAGAAAGGCGAGCCCGGGCGTGAAAGAGAGCGACTGCATATATCTCTCACGATACGATAAAAGTAGGGAGTAGGGAGTAGGGTGTAGGGAGTAGAAGACGAAATGGAGGCAGTTGGAGTGGATAGGTGTGCAAGTGAGGGATGGCTGGTGGTGTTCGCAGCATGAAGTTTCCTGAGATTAAGATTGGCCGACCACAACGGCTTGTTGCTGTGCTGTTGTTGATTTTTATTGCGCAGTGTTTTTGGGTGGTGAGCCGGCAGCAGCTTTCGCCGGAGGATTACCGGTTTGCACGGTGCGGGCGGGAGATGTGGGAACGGCCTTCTCCGCTGGCCGGGTACTTTACGACGTGCGGCAATCTGAATGGGGATGGAACGTTTGCTTACCGGGTGGCGGGGTTTCCACTGACGGTGCAGCGGCTGGTTCTGCTAGCGGGGGATAAGCTGCGCAGCCCGGAGAATAGGGTTTATGCAAGTGGATCGCTGAATGGGTCGACGTGGGAGGCTCGGCATGAGCTGACGAACGTGAAGTATCTGCTGCATCTGCCGTTTGTGTTCTTTGCGGCTTGGTTGGGGGCTGGGTTGTGGTGGGTGGCTCGGCGATTGTTTGGGAATGAGGGCGGGTTCTTTGCGCTGGGGCTGTATTGTTTTTGTCCGGCGATCGTGCGCTCGGCAGTGACGCCGAATAATGATGTGCTGGCGATGTGGGGGCTGTATGGGTTGGTCTATACGGCGATGGGTGTGGCTCATGCGATGCTGGGGCCTCGGCGAAAGTGGCGTCCGCGGATTGCGTTGTTGACGGTTGCGCTGGGGTTGACGGCGGCTGCGCATCTGGTGGCTGCGATGATTGGATTTGTGGCGGCGCTGGTGCTGATGCTGTATCTGGCGGAGGGGCGGCGGAGCTATGTGATGCAGATTCTGATCTTCTCGACGCTGGGGGCGATGGGAATTCTGTTTGCGTTTTATGCGTTTCGGCTGCCAGCGTTCAGCTATGTGTTTACCGGGGGCGGGGGGCGGTTCTGGTTCTCGCTGGATGGGGCGAAGAGCTTCTTTACGAGCGTGGCGAATAGGCCGATTGTGGTGGCGGCTGGCGTGGCGGCAGTGCTTTATCTTGGAGTGCGGCGGTGCCGGTACTTTGGCAATACGGCTCCTCTGATCATGGCGGCGGTGCTGTTTCCTGTGGTGGTGACGCAGGTGGTCGCGCAACCGTGGCTTTGGGCGCTGCCGTTTTTGTTTACGTTTCTGGGTGGGGTGTTTGCGGATGCGCTGGAGACGAAGTATCGGAAGATGTTTTTGGCGCTTACGGGAATGGTGTTGGTGACGCAGGCGTTGATTTGTCTGACAGTGCTGCCGGGGATTGCTCGGTAGGTTTCGGTGCAGGTTTGTCTTGAATTTGGTTGAAAGTGCTGCATACTGGTCGCGGATGTAGTCCCGCCTGAAGGATGGTTCTCCCGTAATGATGAAAGTTTCTCTACGCGTTGTTGGCGCTGTGTGCTTCCTTGCCCTGCTTGTGAGTGTGGATGGATGCCGGCGGCATCGTAAGACGAAGTCTGCGCCGAATACGACCCAGTATGCGGAAAATGTGCAGAAGCTGGTGGAGAAGAAGGTGATCCCAAAGGAGATGCTGGACGCCAAGGAGATGCCAAGTCTGAGGTGGCCGGACTTCTCGGACTATCAGACGATTGTGGCGACGTTCTATGACGATCGCAACTATGAGATTGCGTGGACGCGTGATGGGGCGCCTACGGCCTCGGCCAAGGGGTTCATTCAGGCGTTTCATGATGCTGCGGCGAAGGGGTTGATTCCGGAGGATTATGACGACTCGCGGTGGGCGGCGCGGGTGCAGAAGCTGAGCGACCAGTCGGCAGATACGTTTGCGGCGTTCGACGTGGCGATGACGGTGAATGTGATGCGGTACATCTCGGACCTGCGGATTGGGCGGGTGAATCCGCTGCACTTTAATTTCGATATTAATGTGGCGGATAAGAAGTACGATCTGGCGGAGTTTGTCTCGGACAATGCTGTGGATGCTACGGATGTGCCGGGGTTGATTGCGAAGGTTGAGCCGGACTCGGAGCAGTATCGTAAGGCGGAAGTGGCGCTAGGGCGGTATCTGGATCTAGCCAAGCAGCAGGAGACGAATGGAGCGGAGCCGCTGCCGATGGTGGACAAGGCGGTTTCGGTGGGTGGGAGCTATCCGGCGGGGCAGCAGCTATGGGCGCGGTTGCTGCTAGAGGGAGATGTTGAGGGCGACCCGCAGAAGACAACGGTGTTCGATAAAGATCTGTCGGATGGGGTGAAGAGCTTTCAGGGGCGGCATGGAATCGAAGTGGATGGGAAGCTGACGCCCCAGACGATCAAGAGTTTGAATGTTCCGCTTACGGAGCGGGTGGCACAGTTGCAGAACTCGCTGGAGCGGTGGCGGTGGCTGCCTGATCCGTATGTGAATCCGCGGCTGATGGTGAATCTGCCGGAGTTTGTTTTGCGTGGGTTTACTCCGGAACATAAGGTCGACTTCACCATGAGAGTGGTGGTGGGCAAGGTAATGGGGCAGCATCAGACGCCGGTGTTTACGCACATGATGAAGTACCTGGTGTTCAGGCCTTACTGGAATGTGCCAACGGATATTGCGCGGAAGGAACTGGTTCCGCATATGACGGCGAATCAGGGGTATCTGGCTAGCAAAAATTTTGAGGTGACGGACAGCAAGGGAACGGTGCTGACGAACTATTCGGCCAAGCAGGTGGCGCAGGGCGGCGTGATGGTGAGGGAGCGGCCGGGGCCGAAGAATTCGCTAGGGCTGGTGAAGTTTATTTTTCCGAATCAGTACGATATTTATCTGCATTCGACGCCGGCGGTGTCGCTGTTTGAGCGGACGCGGCGGGACTTTAGCCATGGGTGTATTCGTGTGCAGAAGCCGGAGGATCTGGCGGCGTGGGTGCTGGCGACGCAGGGTGGAGACTGGGATCTCGAGAAGGTGCACGCGGCGATGACCAGCGGGCCGGATAACCACACGGTTAGCTTGAAGACGCCGCTGCCGATTGTGATTTTTTATGCGACGGCGTGGGTGGAGGAGGATGGGCAGGTCCACTTCTTCGACGATATTTATGGGTATGACGCGGAGATGGAGAAGGTGCTGGCGAAGGGACCGCCGTATCCGATGAAGCCGTATGCGTCGACGCCGAAGGCGAAGCCGGGAGACACGATGTAAGGGTGGTGTAGACTGCTGGCGTGAAAAAGACTGCGAATTTAGACCCGAAGGTGGATGCTTACATTGCAAAGGCTGCTCCGTTTGCGCAGCCAGTGCTGGAGCATCTGCGTGAGCTGGTGCATGCGGCTTGTCCTGATGTGGAAGAGGCGATCAAGTGGAGTATGCCTTTTTTTGTGTATAAGGGGCAGATTCTGGGGAATATGGCGGCTTTCAAGGCGCATTGCAGCTTTGGGCTTTGGGGCGGCGATGTTACGGCGATGATGCGGAAGGATGGCGTGCTCTCAGATGAGGGCATGGGCAAGCTGGGGAAGGTTGCCAGCGTGAAGGAGCTGCCGAAGAAGAAGGACATGGTGGGGTATGTCCATGAGGTGATGGCGTTTATTGAAGACGGTGGCAGGACGATGCAGCGCAAGCCGAAAGCGGCTAAGCCGGAGGCGGAGGTTCCTGCTGAGTTGGCGGCGGCGCTGAAGAAGAACAAGGCGGCGGGGAAGGTGTTTGCAGCGTTCAGTCCTGGTTGCCGACGGGAGTATGTGGAGTGGATCGCTGAGGCGAAGCGGGCGGAGACGAAGGAGAAGCGTGTGGCGCAGGCGGTGGAGTGGATCGCGGAGGGGAAACAGAGGAACTGGAAGTATCAGAATTGCTGAGTTTTTTGGCGCGTGGTGAGAGGGTTGATTTTGTTGGGTGATACGCGATTTTTGGGGTGTTTGCGGGTGGTTATTTGTGGTCAGGATGTGGTTTTAAGTGTGGGAAGGGTGGTTTGTTAACTGCGGGTTTTCAGTGGGTGAGGAATCGGCACTTTTTCTGTGGAAAATGCATTTTTGTTGTGGTGAATGTTAAAGAAGCGGAAAGGCTGCTTTGACTTCGTAGTGCGCGCCCTCGGGTCTGGTGATGCTTTCGTACAGGCGGAGTTCGTGGGCTGTGAAGGATTGCTGGAAGGCGGGGTTGTCTGCTTTTTGCGGTGGTATGCGGATGGGTTCTTTGCTGCGGGCCAGGGTGATGTGTGGGGTGTAGGGGCGTCGTTCTCTCGGGAACCCGCAGGTTTCCATGGACTGAAAGACTTGCTCGGCGAGGTTGAGGAGACTGGGGGACGGCCTGATCTGCGCGTGAAGGATGCCTGCTTTCGGGAAGGAGCCGGAACCGTTGAGTTGGAGGTGGAGTTGCGAGGCGTGGATGGCCGCGAGGGAGCGTTGGATGTGATCGAGGCGTGCGGGGTCGACTTGTCCGAGGAAGCTTAGGGTGATGTGCATGTTCTCCGGTCGGGTCCAGGTGATGCGCGGGCGTTGTTGTCCTTCGGTGGGGATTAAGGTGTGAGCCGCCTGCGCCAGGAGTTGGCTGAGCGAGGGTGGGAGGGCGATGCCGATGAACAGTCTCATCCGTGGACAGGATAGTTCTTCGTTACTTTTTCCGTAAAAAAGTGTTCGTTGCCAAGACCGCTGTATAGGTTTATATTCCTTCGCTAGTTCGCATCCTCTACATCGAGGTGGTTTTATGTCGACTCGTGTTGTTGAAGGTCTTCCGAGCCGCGCTCTCCCCTGCTTCCTCGCCAGTTTGTTTGTTCTCTTCTTTCTTGCGCGCCCCACTCTCGCCAATGAGCCGGGCCACGACGGTAAATCCAAAGTAGTCGGCGGCTACTTCGAAGAATGGAGCATTTATTTCGCCGGCTACAACATTGCGAATTTACAGACCAATGGCGTTGCAGATAAGCTCACGCATCTGACGTACGCCTTCGGCAACGCAACGCCGACCGGCTGCGCCATAGCGGATAGCTGGGCCGATTATCAAAGTCCGTATCTTCCAAGCGTTAGCGGAGCGCCCTACACCGGGCCGCTGTACGGGAATTTCGCCGCGCTGCAACAGCTCAAGCAGCTGCACCCCAATCTGAAAGTTATGATCTCGCTCGCCGGGGCTGCTGGTTTTTCGGCCGCTGCGAGTACCGCTGCGGGCCGTCAGGCCATGGCCGCCAACTGCATCGATCTGTTCGTCAGCGGCAATCTCGCGCCCGGAATTTCTGCAGCGGGAGTGTTCGACGGGATCGATATTGATTGGGAATTTCCTACGGCCGCTGACACGGTAAACGCGACGCTGCTACTCCAGGAGTTTCGCAAACAGCTAGACGCTTTGGGAAAGACCAACCATAAGCATTATCTGCTGACTATGTTCGGCCCTGCCGGCCAGCAGAATTTCTCCAACATCCAGCTAGCCGAAGTCGCACGCGAGCTCGACTTCTTCAACGTGCAGGGCTATGACTACCACGGCACCTGGGAGACCTCCACCAATCACGCATCTCCTCTCCTGGACGATAAGCAGGATCCCGACTCGTCCGAGAATTTTTATATCGAGTACACGATTCATTCGTATCTTCAGGCTGGCGTGCCCGGAGAAAAGCTCGTCCTGGGCATTCCCACGTATGCGCGCGGATGGACCGGCGTTCCCAGCACCAACCATGGCCTGTACCAAACTTCCACCGGTCCGGCTCCGTTTCCTGCGGCCGATTACCTGCAGACGCCCGGTGTGATTACCTATCTCACGCTCACTGGCCTGACCGGCTACACGCGCCACTTCGATTACGGTCGAATCGCCGCGTGGCTTTATGATCCGAGCACACAAACGTTCTGGTCCTACGATGATCCGGTCACGGTGTTGCTCAAGACCGGGTATGTCCGCACGCGCGTTCCCGGGGGCCTTGGCGGCGCATTTGTCTGGGCTCTCAAGGACGACGACGCCAACGGCACCATTGTGAAAACCATGGCTGCTGGCCTCAATTAATCTGCCGGTTCAATTCTTAACCTGTGCTATTTATGTTTCGCTCGGACCGAACTAAAGATTCCGGCCCGAGTGCGCGATCTGCTGGAGCAGCGGCTCCAACGCCATCGCCAACCCTTCCATTTATCGTTACCGATTAGCCTTCCACGATGCTGTTACGAATTGCTCAAAGCATGGCAAGAACTAAAATTTATGAGACGATTTGTCGAATTCCGGTCCCGCCGTTCGTCGTTATAGTGAAGGCAGGATAACTGGCCCGCCTGAAGATCATTCCAGGAGAAAGACAATGCCGAAATATTTGCTTTCTGGTCACCAAGTCGACAACTACGTTCCGACGCCTGAGGACTTAGCGATGATAGATACAATCCACGCGCTCAACAGGGAGATGATTGCTGCCGGTGTCAGGATCTTTGCTTGCGGTGTGTCGCCCGCAGCGCAGGCGAAGACGCTGCGAGCGCAGCCCGATGGCGGGGTCTTCATCACCGATGGGCCCTATCTTGAGACCAAGGAGCACCTAGGTGGTTTCTGGATATTGGAATGCGCTGACATGGATCAGGCGGTGGCGTGGGCGCGCAAGGGCGTCGTCGCCTGCCGGTTCCCGGTCGAGGTGCGAGAGCTCCTCTTCTTTCCGGCGCCGGAAGAATCCACTGGGCAGTAGGGAGCGGCCCCACCGCAGCGCGGGACGTTGTAACGGAAGAGCCACCGAGGTATGACGGATATTCACAAGACGATTGAGGCCGTGTGGAAGATCGAGTCCACACGGCTTATCGCCGCTATTGCTCGCGTCACCCGTGATATCGGTATTGCAGAGGAGCTAGCCCAGGACGCTCTCGTTACCGCCCTCGAGGTGTGGCCCGAGGAAGGTATTCCCGATAATCCCGCTGCGTGGCTGATGACGGCGGCCAAGAGGCGCGCTCTCGATTTCTTGCGCCGTGGTCGCATGCTTGTACAAAAGCACGAAGAGATTACCCGGGAGTTTGAATTTCAACAGCAGCAGCTCGCAGATGCTATGGACCAGGCACTAGATCAGGTTATTGACGATGATGTGCTGCGGCTGATCTTTACCGCGTGCCATCCGGTCCTTGCGGTGGACGGGCGCATCGCGCTTACGTTGCGTTTGATCGGCGGGCTCACTACGGCGGAGATCGCCCGCGCTTTCCTGGTGCCTGAGAAGACCATGGGACAGCGGATCTTTCGCGCCAAGAAGACTCTCTCGGAAGCTCATGTTCCTTTTGAGACACCGCGCGGAGACGAGTTGCGCCGCAGGGTGGAGTCCGTACTCTCGGTGATCTACCTGATCTTTAATGAGGGATATACCGCGACATCGGGAGATGAATGGATGCGGGCTGCACTCTGCGACGAGGCGGTGCGGCTCGGACGCATGCTGGTGCAACTTCTTCCCGGCGAGTCTGAAGTTCACGGTCTTCTGGCATTGATGGAGTTGCAAGCATCGCGGACTGCGGCACGCAGAGGACGAAATGGCGAGGCAGTTTTGCTGCCAGATCAGGATCGCTCTTTGTGGGACTACGCGCAGATTCAGCGAGGAATGGCCGCGCTCGGACACGCACGAAGGCTGGGTGGTGGCGCTGGTAACTATGCTTTGCAGGCTGCGATTGCTGCGTGTCACACACGAGTCCGCAGAGCCGAAGAGACCGATTGGGAGCGAATCGTTCTTCTCTACGACGCTCTGATGCAAACTACGCCATCTCCTATCGTGGCGCTGAATCGAGCAGTCGCCGTCGGCATGGCGCAAGGGCCGGCCGCTGGCCTCGAGGCGCTCGATGCAGTGGGCAGGCTCGCCGGCGACTCTGCGTTGGCTGGGTACCATCTGCTCCCCTGTGTTCGCGGAGACCTGCTGATGAAGATGGGGAGGTTCACTGAGGCGCGTGAGGAGATCCAACGCGCCATCGCAATGACTCAAAACCTGCGGGAACAGGAATTGCTGACGGAAAGGCTGAAGCAGATTGAGAAGGCGACCTTGTCCGCCTAGGTGCGGCCGAGTCCTTTGAAATGTTCTTCCCGTCAGAAACCGTTTCAGTACTGAGAAGGCGTGGACTTCAGAGGACTTATTCGCAGCATGCCTTCGATAGCCAACGACTTTGTATTGCGTCGTGAACGCGAATTCGATAGCTTTGTGCCATTACCAAAATTTAGGAAAGTCCCCGCGACAGCATGTCGTGCTGATCTCGCAAACCATTTCTCTAGCTTGTGTTAATCCGATTTCCTATTCCCCTAACCAGATTTTCTTTTTTGAAAGCGAGAATCTCCATGAATCTGCACCGCTTCAAGCAGGTTGCCGCTATAGTCGCGGCCCTGATGCTTATCTCGTCCGCAACTGCGCAGGAACAAGCAGGGGACAAAGTTGATCTGGATGCCTTGGCACAGATCAAGAACGAGGCCTATCAGCACTCGCAAGTGATGGAAAACCTCTACTACATGTCGGAGGTGTACGGTCCGCGCGTCACTAATAGCCGCAATCATCGGGCCGCTGCTGAGTGGGCTATGAAGCAAATGAAAGAGTGGGGACTTCAGAACGTCCACCTGGAAAAGTGGCCCTTCGGGTATGGGTGGCAGATCAAGAAGTTTTACGGTGCGCTGGAGACTCCGGCTTATGCTGCGCTGATTGGTTTCCCGCTGGCATGGACGCCGGGGACCAACGGCCCGATCACGGCAGAGGCGGTGTGGGCGCCGATCCACTCGAAAGAAGATTTCGCTAAGTACCATGGCAAGCTCAAGGGCAAGGTCGTGCTGATGTTTGACCCGGCTCCGCTCAGACTGCACACGACTGCGGAAGCTGCGCCTAGCCCGACGGATGAGGAAATTGAAGCGCGCGCGGCCTCCAACGCTCCGCGCGGCGGTCGTGGTGGTGGTGCTCCTGGCTCCGCTGCAGCCAATCGTGACCCAAGCGGGCGCGGCAGACCCGGAGAAGGCACATGGGATTACACGCCGACGTCGCTTGCCCTGGCAGAGGCAAAGAACCACAATCTGCGCAACGAGGTTAACGCCTTCATGAAGGAAGAAGGTGCGGCTGTGGTTCTTACGCCGGGTTACAACGGTGACGGCGGCACGATCTTTTCCTCGTACGGTGGGTCGCAGGATCCCAAGGATCCGGTTCCGCCTCCGATGGTGGCTATTACGCCAGAGCAGTACAACCGCATCGTCCGGTTGCTGCAGCATGGCACCACGCCGAAGTTGACCTTCGATATCGCTGTCGACTATCAGAAGGACGACCAGAATGCATTCAACGTTATTGGTGAGATTCCGGGTACCACGAAGCCGGATGAGGTTGTGATGCTCGGCGGTCACTTCGACAGCTGGCAGGGCGGCACTGGCGCGACCGACAACGGCACGGGCTCGTCGGTAGCGATGGAGGCCGTACGCATCCTGGCTACGCTGCACAAGCCCATGGCTCGCACAGTCCGCGTTGCATTGTGGGGCGGCGAAGAGGAAGGCGTCTATGGTTCAACCGCGTATGTGCAGCAGCACTTTGCCCCGCGCGACACCATGAAGAAGACTCCGGAGTACGACAAGCTGGATGTGTACTTCAACGATGACGGCGGATCGGGTCGGTTCCGTGGAGTATCGGCTGGGGGCAGTCCGGAGACGGCGGTCATCTTCAAGTCGTGGATTGAGCCCATCAAAGACCAGCACATCGTGGCTGTTTCGGGCGCGCAATTCAGACCCACCACGTCACCCGGTGGCACGGACTCGAGCAGCTTCTCGTGGATCGGCCTGAACGGCATTGGTTTCCAGCAGGACACACTGGAGTACGGCACACGTACTCACCATTCCAACGCGGACCTCTATGACCGCGTACAGAAGGACGATGTGATGCAGGGTTCCATGATCGAAGCATGGTTTGCCTACAACGCAGCGACCCGCCCGGATATGCTGCCTCGCATCCCAACCCCGGAGCCTGAGAAGAAGTAACGAAAGCAACCGGACGACAAAAGGGGGTGAGGCCTAAAAGCCTCACCCCTTGTCATTTCATCGACTGCCCGGTGCGTATGGCAGAAAACTGCCTGCCGGAACTAATCAGCGCTCAATGAGCTCATTGGCGATTTGCCATCAACTGACGGGCATGGGTAAATCCGGTCCCTCAGCGATCGCGAGCCTCATGTCAAAGACGTACTCTGCCGGTGTCTCATTTTGACAGGGAAACGATAGCGTGTTAAATTCGGGCCGGGCCAAGCAGACAATTTTCAACGGGAGAACCTTATGAAAATATTGCTTCCCGCTGTCTTACTCATCGCCGGAGCAGGCTTGGCGAAGGCCGACACTATCGAGACGATCACTTTCAATCTGGGTGTTTTGCATCCTGGGTCAACGCTTTCAGCCACTTTCGACGTGCCCACTTCGATTGGAACCGGGGTGACGCTGGACGTCACCTATTCTTTCAGCGATCCTTTGGACTACGCCGAAGGAAGTCTCACGGGGCCGACGGGAGGAACGTTGGCGGGAACCGTCTCGATTGATCCCAACACGCCGATCAGCAACTATGTTGTAAATTTCTCCGTCCCGGTGTTTTACAACCCCACCGGTAACATGTTTGATCGGGAAAATATTCTTTCCGAGGATGGTCTTGCGCGGTGTGCGTCTTTTCCGTGCACAACCACCGGCCAATTCGAAGACAGTATGGCCTTTGCTAATGGCGTCTATACTGTCGCTCCCTTAGCCACGACTCCCGAGCCGTCCTCCTTCTTGCTGCTGGGCACCGGTCTTGCGGGAGCGGGTCTTCTTTACGCGAGCCGCAAACGATTCGCCTGCCAATTCCACTAGCCACATTCTGAAAACAAATTATGGGTCGCGGTATTCGCGGCGCTTGAGCTCGCGCAGCGCTTGTTCGTGGCCCTGGAGGGCGGCCTGACGAGTCCAGTGGCGGGACTGGGTGTAGTCGTGGTCTACGCCCTGGCCAAAGGCGTAGAGGTGGCCAAGCTGGAACTGGGCCTCGGCGTTGCCTTGCTCTGCGGCCTTGCGATACCAGGCGGCGGCGTGTGTGTAGCTGAGCGGGACTCCCTGGCCGGTGTAGTAGAGGTCGGCCAGCTTCTGCTGGGCTTCGGGAAAGTTTTGAGTGGCGGCGAGGCGATACCAGTGGGCAGCTTCGGTGTTGCTTTGCGGGACCCCTTCGCCTTTGCGATACATGAGGCCGAGGTTGTATTGCGCCCAAGCGAGGTTACTGTGGGCGGCGCGCTGGCACCATGCGAAGGCTTCAGGGAAGTTGTCGGCTCCGTAGTAGCGAAAGCTGAGGTTGGCCTGCGCGTAGGCGTGACCCTGCTCGGCGGCTTTGCGCTCCCAGTAGGCAGACTGCGTGTCGTCTTGCGGCAGACCCTGACCGGCGTCGTACATCGTGCTGAGGAGGTACTGCGACTCGGCGTGACCTTGCTCGGCGGCGAGCCGGAAGCCTGCTGCGGCTTCGGTGAGGTTGCGGGCGTTGTAATCGGTGACGGCCTGCCGGTAGTGCGGGTTGGAAGCTGCGTTGGCGGCATCGCGGCGGCCGCGGGCTATAATGCTGGATCGCGTGGAATGGAGTGACAGCGCGGTGCCGGTTGGGATGTGCTGCAGGCCGCCTTTGGCTTTATCTTCCATCGTTATTTTCCATGCGCGCTGATCTGGCGGTCGATGAGCTCGAAGCGGCGCTGGGCATCGGCGATCTGCTCGCGGAGGTTCGTGGCGAGTTCGGTGAGGAGGTCGCGGTGATCGCGAGCGGCGGCTTCGGCGTCGATGTGCAGGTGGGCGAGTTCGCTGGCGAGCAGCGTGTGCCGCTCGGCGTCGAGGGTGGCGATGTCGCGCTCGGCGTGCTGGATTTGGCGCGTGATGCGAAGAAGCTCGGCGGCGGCGCCTTCGCCCGCAATGGAGGCGTTGATTTCGCGGTGATCGTCAAGCAGACGCTGGAGGGTTTCGGTGTCGCCGCGGCTGTAGGCCTGATTAGCGCGGGCCATCAGTAAGGTGAAGTGCTTCTGCTCGGCGTCATCGCGCGCGAAGTCTGGGTGGATGCGCTTGGCGACCTCGCGGAAGAGGGTCTTCAGGCTGGGCGGCGGGTCGAACTCTTCGGCTTCGCGAGCCTCGCCGAATGCGGCATCGTGGGTCTCTTGCGCGCGTTGGCGGGTTTCTTCGGCTCGGCGGCGAGCGGAGTCGGAGTCGTACAGCGCGACTTCTCGTTCGGCGATGCGCGCTTCAAGGTCGTCGAGCTCCGCGTAGAGGATGCCGACCTGGCGAAGGTAACGGCCTTCGAAGGTCTTGAGCTGGGCGCGGATTTGGGCAAGCTCGGATTCGCGTTCGGCGAGCGTGTTGCGGACGGTGGCAAGTTGCTCGCGCTTGTCGAGAAGGGCTGCGGTGTCCGGGGTTTGCTGGAGGATGATTTCGGCTGACATGCGATTCCCGTGAGGGCAAGTTCTAGTTTAGCGGAGGGGAGCTTCGTTTTTCGCAGACTAGTGCGGCTCTTGCAGGAGCGATTCAGTCGTTGCTGCCTGGGCCGCACTCCGGCCTTCGGCAGAGCCGTAGCGTCCTCGATCAGGGAGCCTGTCTAACGTAACTGCTTCAGGAGCCGGTTGATGGGCGCTTGTACGATAACTCGACGAAGCCGTTCTTATAAGCGACTATGTTGTTCAGATGCCACTTCAGTTCGGTACCGGAATTACCGAACAGGTGCAGTCCGTCACCTAATGTGACCGGCGCTATCATCAATCTGATTTCATCCACCAAGCCGAGTTTGAGAAAACTCTGGCCTAACATGGCACCTCCAACCAGCCAGATGTTTTTGTATCGAGGTGCTAGTATCTCGTCTACCAATTTTTTGAGATCGCCAGAGTAGAACTCGACGCTCTCCCTTGTGGATGGCAGCTTTCTATTTGTTATTACGACCGTCGGAGTGTCGCCGTAGGGCCAGCCGAGTTGCAGCGCGTGCTCGTAGGTGCGAGAACCCAGCACGTAGCAGTCTATCGACTGGACGACGTCAGAGCCGTCGTCGGTAACCCCTCTTTCGTAGACGTCAGAACTGTCCATCCACGAAACAGTGTTGTCCTTGTTGGCGATGAAGCCATCGAGGCTCGAAACTACGTGCAGCGTTATCGTCGATCTCGTTGCGTTTGACATGCTCCCCCCGATGAGGCCGATGCTGGCCGCTTCGACGCTTGTTTCGTGATCGCATTCTTCACCAAGGCAACGTATCGTCGCTGCTGGTGTCGAGTTAACGTCCGCGGCCCGGTAGCAGGGACTGTATTAAGGATTCAGCGTGTCGTTCTGTGCAAAGCCCTTCTCAAGTTCACGCCGTATTTCGGGAGTGTCTTCCTGAAGGCCGCATCGTTCGAAGCTGATTGGCGAATCCTTTGTAATCATTTGATCCCTTCTGTCATTTCCGATGGCAAACACGATATATCGTCTGCCGGGAACCAGGTGTTCGTCTTCGCTAGCATCACTGTGCCAATAAAGGGGGCCGGCACTTACGATCACGCCAGGTAGCCAGGGAGCAGACTCCTTGAGTGAACCGACGACCCGTATCATTGCGACCTCGCGATGGGAATCGCCATAGTCGTCGTGATTCTTCACGACCTCCGTCGAAAGTGCCTCGACGGCCAGAACGTAGCGGGCGTCCCGCGCCTGCGCCCAGATTGGAATGCTGCTGCAGGGAATCGGCGGCCTTGGCTTCGGCAGAGAGACGCTGGATTCGGGCCGCGGTGGTGGGATCGGCACAGTGGGGCTGGAATCGTATGGGTTGTCATAGAGGTGCCACTCTTTGGCCGCAGGCAGCAAATCTACGATTTGCGCACAAGGGTTGAACCGGGTAAAGCAGGAAAAGTCATACGAGGTCAGACGCTCGATCTCGGCGGATGGAGTGTGGGTGGAATAGTAGGCAACCGCTATCTGGCAGTTGATCTCGCAGCCGTCCGGCCTCCCTACTTTGTAGTACGGGTGTTTGGCCAGTTCATCCTCGAAGTCGCCCATGAGAACTCCGAATTGTCCTAGCGTCCGATGAAGTCTCTGGTAGCTCACGGCACCAACAGAGAGGCTCCATTCGAAATCGTCGTTATTCCCTGTTCGTATCCTCCTGCGGGGCACGCTGACGCCAATCGCGGTGCTTTCCCTCCAGATGGTGCCGTCGTGAACCGTGAAGGAGGCACGAAACGCTGAGCCGCGTCCGCCAAACCATTGATAAAGATTCAACCGGTCGTGCCTGAGAAGCCAATCCAGCCAGTCATGGCGTGGAATACGGGGGTTGTAATGGGTGATGCTATCCATTTCTATTTCGTACTCGCAGCTTTCCGCCGTGCAGCTTCCGTCGTAGTGGCCCCACGCTCCCCAGCGGTGCATCAGCCGCTGCGCATCTGCCCAGGTGCTCTGGTAGAGGCGAATCTGATGCATGTCCGCGGATAGCCGCTCGGCGTGCCAGCGCAGCGTTTGTTGCTGAATCTGTACGGCCAGAAAAGTGAGCACCACCAGCGACAGGACCAACCCACCTGCGAAGAGGACAATGCGTACAGCCCACTTTCTAAAGGTCATATTTTGAGTTAGACACCGAGGACAGTGAAAGTGCTCCGGATTGCTGATCTAGTTTGCGGATAGCACGTTAGCCGGGAGGAAACGGGCGCCGAATTACAATCGTAGAGGCAATAGGAATCTGTTGTCGGTACGTCACATTTTCATGATCTGAGCCTGAGGTGATACGTGACGCAGCTCTTCAAGAAACTCGGAAGGGTTGGCGACTCGTGCGTATCGCTTGATTGGAGATCCCTCCAATTCCAACTCCAACTCAATGTCTTTTTGGGAAACGGGATATTCGGCGGCTTTCCGGACAGGGCCAGCGTAACGGACGGTCGCGGCCGGGTAGCTCAGCCTGAAGCCATACGCTCTTGAGAGCAACGTCGCGTCCGGGGTGATTTCCCAGTATCTATTCCAGAGGGTATGCAACTGCACCGCAGCGAATACAACGACTGCAACAGCCGTCCACCTATGGTTACGCAGGAAAGAGACAGTAGCTGAGGATGCCAGTAGCGCTATGATGACCGTCTGAATGAGACGAGAGCGACTTGATGCCTGATAGAACTTCATGAGGTCATCGTAAGACAAAAAGCAGATTTTGAGATATTAAAGGTCGGTCAGGCCGATGGCCGTTTATAAGGGGTGCAATGTCAGACTAGCGACGGTAAGGTGAGATATGAATCCAAAGGCATACCGCAATAGTGGTCGGCTTAGTCATCGGAAACGCCGGCAAATCGCGTCCACGCTCGTGCCGCTTCTCGCGTATCTGCTGGCTGCGAGCAGCGCCGTCGCTCAGAAGCTCTCAACCGAGACGCAAGCGAAGATGGAAAGCGCCATTTCTACTTTCATGGCTGAGAGCAGGGTGCCGGGCATCTCCGTCGCCATTGTCCAGCATGGTGAATTGCTGTGGTCAGCGGGCTTCGGCATGGCCGATTTGGAGAACTCTGTTCCTGCGACATCGCAAACGTTGTACCGCATCGGTTCGATTTCGAAATCACTTACGGCTACTGCTGCCATGACGCTTTGGGAACGCGGCAAGCTGGATCTGGACTACCCTGTGCAGAAATACTGCTCGGCATTCCCGCAGAAACCGTGGCCGATCACCACGCGCCAACTGTTAGGGCATCTGGGCGGGATTCGCTACTATAAAGTGCCCGAGCTTCCCTACTCCATATCTCAGACAGACCCCGAAGTGGGCAACACGCGTCACTTCGAAGATGGGATCGAAGGCGGCCTGAAGTTTTTCGCGAGCGATCCGTTGGTCGCGCAGCCCGGGACACACTTCAACTATTCAACGCAAGGCTACACTCTTGCGGGATGCGCAATCGAAGGAGCATCCGGGGAGAAGTACGCGGATTACGTGCGCGAGAGTGTTTTGGTTCCGGCCGGCATGCTGCAAACGCGTCCGGACGATCGCTTCGCCATTATCCCGCTGCGCACGCGCTTCTACTCGAAAGATCAATCCGGTGCTGTGGTGAATGCGGAGTTTCTGGATGCAAGCTACAAAGTTCCGGGCGGCGGTTGGCTTTCCTCTGCACCGGACATGGCGCGATTCGAGGTGGCGATGCTCAATGATCGTCTGGTCAAGCGCACCACGCGGGACCTCATGTGGACAGCATCCATGCCGTCGGATGGGCTCGGACGGATGGCCTACGGGCTTGGGTGGCAATTGGGCGAGACGGACGGCGTGAAAGATGTGGGCCACGGCGGGTCGCAGCAGGGAGCCAGCGCCATGATGCTGATCGCGCCGGATGCGCGGGCTGGTGTGGTGGTCCTCACCAATTCGGACAACATTGGCGCGCCCGCATTGGCAACCCGGCTTCTCGGGATAGTGTTGGGGCTTCCGCTGCGCGAGCACAAAGAGATCGCTGTCGATCCGAAATCGTTCGAGGGCTACGTCGGAACCTACCAGCTCGGTGATTTCAGCATGGCCATTGCACGGGAGGGCGATCGTTTGTTCGTAAAGATAAGGGACCAGAAGACTCAGCTAGTTCCGGAAAGCGTTCGCGATTATGTCTTTAAGGGTAGTGACATCCAGATCATCTTTGTGACGGATGGCAATGGGCGGGCGAAGGAACTGATCCTACGCGAGGGCGGGAGCGATGCGTATTTGAATCGGATCGACTAGTGTTCTGATTCCAGATCCTGGATCGTCGACAATGCGGAAGTTGGGCCAGCGATGAAACTGTCGCGAGGGTTGGGCACCCGGATTTATGGTGCCAGGTTCAGATCGCTGGCTATTGCCAGGGCAGCGGGGTAGGTCTGATTGGTGGGGGTTGCGGCGTAGTTTGTTGATTTGCGATTCCATTCGTCGCCGAAGGCGTACCAGTCGATGGGCTTGGGTGGGGACTTTGTTTCGAGGGCAGTGGAAAGGGTGTCAAAGTACATCTTCCACCTTGGCAGGTAGTAGTCGGAGGTGAGGCCGGCCCAGTCGCGGTTTGCGTATTCGTGGAGGCCGTACTCGCTGGCGTGGCGGTCGCCCCAAGTGGTGAGGATTGAGCGGGCGTCGTAGTTGAGCTGGGCGAGTTCTGCGGGGGATGAGGCCCAGTGTGGGACGTACTGGAGCCATCGTCCGAGGAGGAAGTATTCGTTTGTCTGGAGAAGTGAGTCGAGCAGTTGCATGCGATGGAGCCAGTGGGTTGTTAGTGCGGCGAACTTGGCACGATCGCCTGCTTCGTAGGCTGCTTTGATCTGCGGGAGCATGGTGCGGCTCTCGTTCGCCATTACCTGACGGGCGAGATCGACGAGGTCGAATTTGTAGGTGTCGGTTGTGCGCAGGTTTGGGGCTACTTGCAGTAGCTCGGTTAGTGCGGGCTGGAGGTCTTCGGGGCGGTAGCGCATTACGTCGGGTGACCATGTTGCTGCGTGCAGCGTGGTGAGGGATGGCTGGGCGCTGAAGAGGGAGTCGTGTGAGGCGTCGCGCTCGCCGTGGTTCTTGTCGCCGTCGGCACGGTATCCGTAGGCTGTTTTGAGGATGATCTGCCATGCGCGTTTTGCGTGTAGGTCTTCGGCGCCGTAGCGTCGTAGGGCGTAGCCGTCGGTCCATGTGGCGAGGTCGACGGGGTCGCTGTGCCACGCCATCTCGGTGTAGAGGTCGAAGGCGAAGGGGTTGGTGTCGAGGCCTTCGGTGAAGAGGGCGGTGCCGACGATGCGGCTGCCAGGGAGCTTGGCCATTTTGGGCATGCGTACGGCGTAGTCGTAGAGTGGAGCGCCGAGGGTGGTGCGGCCTCCGAACTCCCATAGGCCGCCGTAGAGCCATTGGGCTCCGCGGAATTCGTGGTCGCGATCTTCGCGGGGGATGCGGCCTTGTTCGATGTCGGCGACTACTACCCGGCTGGTGTCGACTGCGTTCATTACGGCGGGCATGGGGTTGTCTTGCCAGCCCATCATCAACCAGAGCGAGCCGGGGTGGGCTTTTTCGAGCGCGGTCTGGATGAGCTTTGCGGCTTCGCCTACGGGGACGTCGCCTGCTGCTCCGCCCTCTTGGAAGATTTCCATGTCGTAGATGGTTGAGTCGCCGAAGAGCTCGTGTTGATGGCGGTAGAAGGATGCGGCGAGGGGTGCGAAGTTGGGGTCGCGGGGGTCGATCCAGCCGGGGCGGGTGAAGCCGTTCCAGTCGCCTTGTGTGATGACGTGTGCGCCGGGGTGGAGGGTGGCGAAGTCCGCGGGGACGATGCCGTAGTAGCCGGGTAGGACGGGGGTGATGCCGAGGTCGCGGAGCATCGCGATGAGTTTCTTTGCTGATTCGGCGCGCTTGTGAAGGAGTTCGATGGAGATGGGCTCGATGAAGCAGCACATGTTGCCCATGAGTTGCCAGTTCTGATGTGCGGGCTGGGTGATCCACTGGCGAATGGCGGCGTCGGTGTAGCCTGCGTCGCGGAAGGTCTGGTAGAGGACGAGGTCTGCGCCGCGCTCGATGAGGATGGCGTTGGTGCCGGAGAGGGCGAGGATGTCGATCTCGCGGCGCCAGCGGGCTTCGTCCCAGTAGGGCGCGGAGTATCCGTCTACGTTTTCGTTGAGGGCGTAGCGGAGCTTGTAGAGGGCTGGTTTTTCGATTGGTTGCGGCGGCGCTGGCAGGACTGTGTTTGCTGGGCCGAGCTGCATTCCGTTGGTTGAGACTTGCAGATGGGCTACGTATTTGAGGTACCAGTTCACGCCGTAGAGGAGGGTCGGGAGGGTTGCTGCTTCGACCTGGATGTGTCCTGCGGTGCCAGAGATTCGGAAGGAGTCGCCTTCTTTTGATATGGTCCGGAGTTTGAGGTTGAACTGCGGCGCGAGGGATGGCATGACTCGCTGGAGAACTTCTTCTGCCGGTTTGGTTGAGGTTTGCGCGTTCGCGGAGCCACACAGCATGATCAACAGGCCGACGCAACATAGGGATATGGTCCGAAACATCAAAACACTATATAGGGTGCGGAAAGTGGGTGTCTGCGGCAGACCAGACGAGAGGTCGATGCTCTGGTGCTGCGCGCAGTGGTCCGGGTTACCGCGTTTTGTTGCAAGGCCGGTTCGGGGATGGTTCAGTCGGAGAAGGACCGCTGTGTTGTGTGTTAGATTGGCCGCCGGTGTACCTTTGAAAAAATTCTGAAAACTATCTTCCGTGTTGGATATCTCGACCGATCTCTTAGTAGACGACAGGAGTTGCTATGGGAATGTTTGTTGATAGCGGCATACCGAATGATGCGCATACTTTTATTGGCAGTTGCATGGGCGGCCCGGGGGTGTCGGTTGTCGCCTTTACGCCGAGCGGCGGCTGGGTGGTTGTAGCGTCGAATGGCGCCTATATGGCGGAGGGGATTCCGCAGGACTGTTTCACGCAGTTGGGAACGGTCCTCAAGAATGGCTGGACGGTGCGGTCGATTGCGTTTCCCCCTGCGGGTGGGGATAGCTGGGTGATCGTTGCAGACCAGGGATATTATGCGAGCAACATACCGAACGATTGTTTTCAGATGATCGGGACGTATTTCAAGAATGGCTGGAGGATCTCGTGCGTTGCGTTTCCGCCTGCGGGTGGGGATAGCTGGGTGATCATTGCGAACAATGCGATGAATGCGAGCAACATCGACGATCAGTGTTTTCAGACTTTGTGCAACTACACGCAAGGCAATCGGCGTGCGACGCAGGTGGCATTTGGTCCGAACGGTGGCTGGGTGATCTATGGCGATGAGGCTTACTACGCCAATGGCAGCTTCAATGCCGCGTGCTCCGCGCAGATCAAGACGTTCGAGAATCAGAACTGGCTGGTTGGGCATGTTGCGCTTACAGCTTCGGGCGGATGGTCGGTTATCTGCAATACGACGCTGCCCGCATCGCCTGATCCGCTGCGCGTCTTTGAAAACTTTTTCCTTCAGGATGGGAATAATCAGTGGCACACGATCTATGACCGGATGAGTTTTCACGGTGTTCCGGGAGCGAGTGTGGCGTTTGTACAGAACAATGCTGTGGCTTGGCGCACATCGTATGGCGTGCTTCAGGCGGGTGGGAATCAATATGTCTACACGAACACTCCGTTTCAGGCGGCTTCGATCAGCAAGCCACATGCTGCGATTGGAGTGCAGCTGCTGGCGCAGAACAATAAGATCGCGCTGACGGACCTGATCGGCAGCCGTACGACATGGCCTGTTGCAACGCGCGCGTGTGCGCCGGCGGCCTGGACGCAGAAGGCGAGCATTCAATTGACGCTTGAACACAAGGGCGGGTTTATTGGTCGAGGGAATACATATCCCTTGACCGCATGCTCCGGCTTTACGGCGGATGGGGGCGGGTTTGGCGGATACCCGAATACTCCCGGAGTGACACTGCCGACGCTCGATCAGATTCTGAGCGGGACTTCGCCGGCGAACTCGCCACCGATTGAGATTTCGACACCGCCTGGAACTTTTTACTACTCCGGTATGGGCTATGTGGTGTTGATGCGGATGATTCAGGATGTGACGGGCACAGACTTCCGAACTTGGATGCAGACGAATGTGTTGACGCCTCTTGGCATGGCGGCGTCGACTTATGCTCTAAACCTGCCTGCGGCGTTGTCACGCGCGGCGGCGGGCCATGGCACGAATGGTCAGCCTATCCCAGGGTTGAGAAATCTTTATCCCGAGGCGTCGGCTGCTGGTCTTTATACAAATGCGGGCGACTTGTGCCAGATCATCATTATGCTGAACGCAGGCGGCAAGGTGAATGGTACGCAGTTGCTGAGCGCTGCGCAGGCGAAGGCAATGCTAACGAGTCAGATCGGCATCTTCGTGAACTCGGACCAGCCGAATCAACCGGGATATCTTTTCAATCACAACGGGGAGAATTATGGCTTCACAGCGATGATTCAGGGGTATCCGAATCAGTCTGCAGGTATGGCTATTATGGTCAACCGCGATGATGGCGATGGGAATGCGAGCGCGTTTTACACGGAGGTGATCAACGCGTTGATTCGTGTCTATGGTTTGCAGACGTAGCCTGTTTGTTAGGTGAGTTTCAGCGGGGGGCCTACGAGTTCCATGTCGTACTTGCGGAAGAGGGCTGCGTCCATGAGATCGACTTTGCCGTGGGCGGTGTCGCGGAAGAACTGTTCCATTTTGCCTGCGGGGGTGAAGGCGATGAGCATCTTTGCGGGTGTGGTTCCTGCTCCGATGAAGGCGTGGGGGACTTTGCGGGGCGCGAGTACGGAGTCGCCTGGTTTGAGCCGCAGCCGCTTCTCGCCGACCTGGAAGAGGACCTCGCCTTCCATGATGTAGAACCACTCGTCCTGCGCGAGGTGGAGGTGCAGGGACGGGCCGCCGGCGAGGAGGTTGTTGTGCTCGATGATGAAGAGGTTGCCGCCGGTCTCCTGGGTGGAGGTCTTGAACGAGATGCTGCTGAAGCCGAGAGTGCGGTTCTCGCCGAAGATGTCTTGTCCGGCGGGGACCATGTGCGCTTCTTTCAAGGGAGTGTCAGTGGCGGCGGCGGCGAGGGCGAAGGGTTGCGTGAGGGCGAGAGGAAAGGTTGAGGCGGCAGACTTGAGAAAGTTGCGGCGTTTCACAGTGGTCTCCTTACTTGCTGGATCTGGGAATTTTGGCAAGCCTAACGGGTATCCCCGAGGCTTGTTGTTGCGGGCCTCGGGTGAAGTCGTCGAACTTCCGTGCGATCAGTTGCCGTCCGTGAAGGCTGTTTTTAGGCGGAGGCTGGCGGTTTATAGCCGGTGGTTGCGGCGGCTTTCATTGCGGAGATGCCCTCTTCGACGGAGAGCAGCGGGGTGGTCTTGACGTTCTTAGCGGCGCCTCCGGCTCCGAGGGCCATGGAAAACGCAGCAGCGGCTACGTTGTCGGGCAGGTGCACGATGACGGCTGTGTCGTACTCTCCGAACGAGAGCCAGCCGTTGACTACCTTTCCTCCCAGCTTCTTGACTACTTTGGAGACCACGACGATGCGGTCGTGCGGATTGTTGACGAGGGTGGCGATAGCCTCGGAGGTATATGCGACCTGCACCAGATATTGAGCCATTGAGTTGCCCTTTCGTTCGACGAGATTGGCGCGGGCGAATTATGTTCTGGGGAGTGAGCCTGAAGTATGGGCTTGTCGTGTCCTGTAATCAAGTATTTTCAACAAGATATATTTTGGTCCTGCAACGGCTGGACAAAGCCGACGTTCGTGGAGCACGATGTTTGAAAAACGAGGTAGTTTTTCGTGAGGGTGGTGGAGCACAGGTGACGCAGAATAACGCAAACCTGATTGATACTCCGCCACCCTTCTTCTCTATTACGCCGACTATTGCGTTGATTGGCTCAGGCGGCGGGTGAAGTCGAGGAAGACGAGGGCGGCGGGAGAGTAGCCGCTGGGGTCGGCCTGGGTGAAGTCTCCGGTGATGGGGTCCATCTGTTGGCGGAACTCGGTGTGGCGCATGATGGCTTCGCACCACTGGCGCATGAGGTGGTTGAGTTCGGTTTGCTTGCCGTAGTAGGGCATCCAGCGAGGGGCTCGGAGGGCCGTGAGGGCTTGTGAGGGTCCGGCCCAGACGTTGCGGGGCCAAGGATTGGGCGGCGTGGGGCGGTTGAAGGTGGGGTCGTCCATCGCGATGGAGGTGAGGGGGTAGGGCGCCCAGAAGGCTTTGGGGTTGTGGATCTGACGGGTCCAGATGGCTTCGAAGATGGCCTTGTCGTGAGGATCGTAGTGCTTGAGGACGTGCTCGCCGAGGACGCGGGAGATGACGTCGGAGCGGACGCGGACGAATTTGTTCTGGGCGTCGAGGTCGTAGAAGGCGGCGTCTTCGGGGCAATAGAGTTTGGTGATGATAAGCTGGCGAATTTTTTCGGCGTCCTCGTGCCAGCGGCTGGCTTCGTCGCCTTTGCCTAGCTCGGTGGCCATGTGGGCGAGGGCGACGCGGGCTCCGTAGACGGTGGCGGAGAGGTCGGGGCAGAGGCGCGGCATGGAGGGGATGGGCGGGACTTTTCGGGCGTCACTGTCGGGGCAGCGGTTGGGGATGCCAGCCCAGCGGGGGGAGTTGTCGTGGCCAGTGTCGTAGGCGCAGAAGCCTTCGACGAGGCCGGTGTTGCGGGTGTCGCGGTATTGGCGGAGCCAGGCGTCCCAGCGGCTGCAGGCGTTGTAGGCGGTGACGAGGAGCTCGTCGTCGTCGGTGAGCTGGGCGAGCTCCCATGCGGTGGCGGCGATGGGGACGACCATCTGGATCTGGCCGAAGCCCACTTCGGTCATTTTGATGGAGGCGGGGATCTGGCCGGCGGATTCATGACCGATGGGACGCTGGTTGGCGAAGAAGGCCATGTGGTTGTTGCGGGCGATCTCGAGTGGGGTGGGGGCGCCGTCGTTTTGGGTGATGTACTTGCTGAGGGTTCCGTAGACGAGGCCTTCGTGGGGGCCGCACTCCTGCCAGATGCCGGGGTAGACGCTGCCTTCGAAGAGGACGGGGCGGTCATAGCCGGGGACGAGATGGATGTTGCCGGCGAGTGTGGATAGGGCAGCGGCCCAGGTGCGCTGTCGGGCGGGGTCGTTTAAGGGGAGGCGTGGCGTTCTCGCGGTGGCGAAGGTCTGGGCCTGCGCGGGGAGGAGAGCGGCTCCGGTGGCGAGCGCGGAGAGCTGGAGGAAATTTCTCCTCGGGAGTAGGCGCGTTCGCTGGGGTAAGCGGGTTGGCATGGTGAGGATAAGTGTAGATCGTTCGTCGTGAATAGGTGGGCGGACAGGTAGACTGACAGCCATGCGTGCACATGCAAGAGCAGAACGCTTGAACGACTTTGAGGAACTGCCGGTGGTCCCGGTGGATGCGGATTTTAAAGATAGAGGCCTGGAGGCAGTAGGCTTTCGGCGCAAGCTGATGAACTGGTACAGGAGCCATGCAAGGGAGTTGCCGTGGCGGGGGATCAGCGATCCTTACCGGACGTGGGTGTCGGAGGTGATGCTGCAGCAGACGCGGGTGGCTGCGGTGATCGAACACTACGAGAACTTTTTACGGCGGTTTCCGACGATTGTCTCGCTGGCGCTGGCGAGCGAGGCAGAGGTGCTGGCAGTGTGGTCTGGACTGGGGTACTACAGGCGGGCTCGGATGCTGCACAAGGCGGCGCAGTTCATCGTGAGGGAGCGGGGTGGAGTGCTGCCGGGAACGGCTGCTGAATTGAGGACGCTGCCGGGGATTGGTGAGTATACGAGTGCGGCGATTGCGAGCATTGCATTTGGCGAGAGTATTGCCGTGGTGGATGGGAATGTGGAACGGGTTCTGCTGCGGTTGACGGGCAGGGCTGAGATGGCGACGGCGGCGGGGCGGGCATTTGTGCAGACGCAGGCCGCGGCGCTGGTTCCGAGGAAGAAGGTGGATGAGCGGGGCAATGCGGCGGGGGACCATAACCAGGCGATGATGGAGCTGGGGGCGACGATCTGTCTGCCGCGTGCTCCGCTGTGTCTGCATTGTCCGGTGTATTCGATGTGCAGGACTCGAGGGGAGCATGTGACGCCGCCGCGTGCGGTGCAGAAGAGCAGGCCGGCGGCGTATCTGCTGAGTTTGCGGAAGCGCGGTACGGTGACGGAGGTGCTGCTGGAGCGGAGGGCGGACGACGCGAGCCTAATGGCGGGGATGTATGAGCTGCCTCCGCTGCCTCAGGATGCGATTCAAGGGCGAGAGCCGCTGCTGCGGGTGCGACATGCGATTACAAATACGAACTACTACGTGCAGGTGTTTGCCGCGAGTGGGCCTCAGGATCGAGGGTTGCGGCGGGCGGTTCCGGCGGCGAAAGACGATCTGGAGTGGGTGCGGACGAATCGGTTGGGGATGGTGCCGCTGACGGGGCTTGCGAGGAAGGTGTTGCAGCGGCTGGATGTGATGGAGGTGAGGCCGGTTCGTCTGCCGGAGGCGTAAGATCCGGGGTGGAACTAAAAGGATTTAGTTCTGCCATTTCTGTCATATAGTGGTCTGTGTTCTGTTGGAGTGCACAGCCATGGATCGACGTCAGTTCATCAATAAATCACTTGTTGCTGCGGGTGGCGCGTTTCTCTCCGCCTCCGGTTTGCCGGGTCAAGTTCCTGGGGCAATCTCGCCTACTTCGATCGCTAATGCCCGGTTTCCCAAAGATTTTTTATGGGGCATGGCCACGGCTTCTTACCAGGTGGAGGGAGCTTGGAACGAGGATGGGAAGGGCGAGTCGATCTGGGATCGCTTTTCGCACACGGTTGGAAAGGTGAGAGGCGCGGCGACGGGCGACGTTGCGTGCGATCAGTACCACCTCTACCGGCAGGACATTGCACTGCTGAAGCGGCTTAATCAGAAGAGCTATCGCTTTTCGATTTCGTGGCCGCGTATTCAGCCTTCGGGGACGGGGGCTGCGAATCAGAAAGGTATCGACCACTACAGCCGGTTGGTGGATGCGGTGCTGGAGGCGGGTCTGCGGCCGTTTTGTACGCTCTACCATTGGGATCTGCCGCAGGGGCTTGAAGATCGTGGGGGTTGGCCTAACCGTGATCTCGCGGGATACTTTGCGGAGTATGCGGGGATATTGGCGAAGAATCTTGGTGACCGCATTACCGTCTGGGCTCCGTTCAATATGCCGTGGTCGTTTACTTATCTGGGTTATGGCGTTGGGGTGTTTCCTCCGGGGCGGTCGAATTATGGCGATTTTTTGAAGGCGATGCATACGGTCAGCCTCGCGCAGGGGGAGGGGCTGCGGGCGATCAAGGCGGCATCGTCGAAGGCGACGGTTGGAAGCGCTTATGGGATGGCTCCGGCGTATCCGAAGACAGACAGTGAAGCGGACAAGGCTGCTACGGCGCGGTATCACGCGATGAACAATGTGTTTTTTCTTGAGGCGGCGATGAATGGGCGGTATCCGAAGGCGTTTGTGGGGGAGATTCCTTACGAGGCCATGGGGTACAGGCCGGGGGATGACAAGATCATGAAGGCTCCGCTGGATTGGGTGGGGTTTCATTACTACACGCGGCGGATTGTTTCTGATGCGAGTGGGACCTCTCATGCGGGTGGGGCTAGCTTCGGTACAGAGATCGAAGGGGAGGCGAGCGGCGGACGTGATCCTTATACGCGCTTCCACGCGGTGATGCCGACGGAGGGTCCGCTGACTGAGGCTGGTCTTGAGGTTTGGCCGAAGGGTATCTACGACCTTGTTATGCAGATTTCGCGCGAGTACAACCATCCCATTATTGAGATGACCGAGAGCGGGTGCAGCTATCTCGATAGTCCCTTTGAGAAGGACGGTGGGCGGGTTCCTGATGTGCGGCGGGTCAGTTTCTTTCGTGATGAGTTGGCTGAGTTGGCGCGCGCCATTGCCGATGGTGCGAATGTACGCTCTTTCCACGCCTGGAGCTTGATCGATAACTTTGAGTGGGCCGATGGTTATAGCCAGCGCTATGGTCTGATCTATGTGGATTACCGCGACCAGAAGAGGACGATCAAGGACTCGGGTTATTGGTACGGGCGCGTTGCTGCCTCGAATCGGCTGGATGAATAGAGTTATTGCGGCGTTTGGGTTGTCACGGGTTGGGGAAGGATGATGCTCTCGACAATGACGCCCTCGGTTTCGAAGTGGGTGACGCGGTGGTCGGTGGTGTGTCCCATGAAGATGGCTTTGGCGAGGAGCTTGATGAGTGGGCGGGATTCGTCAGGGAACCAGCGGTCGACGGATTGGTCGTAGTCGACGATGAGGTTGTAGGTGGCGTCACATTTGGGGCAGATGAGCTGGGCTTCGAGGGCTCGTGGGAAGGACGAGCCTTTGAGCTTGCGGAGTGGGTCGGAGCCGGAGCGAATCGCTGCAATTCTAAGGGGCATCTATTTGTCAGACTATCACCGGGATAGTGTGATGCCATGGCGTCTAATGCTGTAACGATACCGTGTTAGATTTCGAATTTGAAGATACGAGGAGGTACTGGAATGAACGCTGCTGTTGTTCGCTCTTATGGTGTTCCGCCGAGTTATACGACGTTTGAAGAGCCCGTTGCTGGTGAGGGAGAGTTGCTGGTGACGATGAAGGCTGCAGGTCTGCATCCGATTGTGAAGGGGCTGGCAAGTGGGACGCACTATGGCAGTACGGGCGTGCTTCCGTTTGTGCCCGGCGTGGATGGTGTGGGGCGTTTGCAGGATGGGCGGCGGGTTTATTTCGGGATTTCGCGGCCTCCGTTTGGATCGTTTGCGGAGAGGACGGTGACGGGAGCGGCGACTTATATCGAATTGCCGGATGGGTTGTCGGATGAGGCTGCGGCAGGGCTAGCGAATCCGGGGATGTCGTCGTGGGCTGCGCTGGCGTTTCGGGCGAAGTTTGTGGCCGGGGAGAGCGTGCTGATTCTGGGCGCAACGGGTTCGGCGGGACGGCTTGCAGTGCAGATTGCGAAGCGGATGGGGGCTCGGCGAGTGGTGGCGGCTGGGAGGAATCCTGAGGCTTTGGAGAAGGCGAAGGAGTTGGGTGCGGATGAGGTGATCTCGCTGGAGCAGGAACGCGATGCGCTGGTGGCTGCGTTTCGGCGTGAGATTGTCGGCGATGGAGTCGATGTGGTGCTGGACTATCTTTGGGGTGCGCCGGCGGAGGCTGTGCTGGCGGCGATTACGCAGAAGGGATTGTCGAAGTCGGCGCCGCGGATACGGTTCGTGCAGATCGGGTCGAGTGCGGGGTCGACGATCTCGTTGGATGGTGCGACGCTGCGGAGTTCGGGTCTGGAGCTTCTGGGGAGTGGGTTTGGAAGTGCTTCGCTGGCGCAGCTCTTTGCGGCGATTGGGGAGATGTTCCAGGAGGCTGCGACGAAGCCGTTTGTGAATGAGGTAAAGACGGTTGCGCTGCGGGATGTTGAGGCGCTGTGGGCGACCAAGGGGGAGGCGGTGCGGCTGGTGTTTCAGCCGTAGAGTGCGTGGAACGGGATTAGACTGGACGGGTTGCAGATTGTGTTTGAGGAGAATTGGCGTGCTCAAGAATCGACTGGCTGGGGCTGCTGTGGCGGCGTTGTTTTCTGCTGCGTGTGGGTTGGTGGCGCAGGAACTTCCTCCGGCAGTGAAGGCTGCGGAGGCTTCGATTGATGGGGAGAAGATTCGGGCGCATGTGAGGTTTTTGGCGGACGATCTGCTGGAGGGGCGTGGGCCGGGGTTGCGTGGAAGCGAGCTGGCGGCGAAGTATATTGCGACTCAGTTTGCTCTGTATGGGTTGAAGCCGGGTGGAGATAACGGGACCTATATGCAGCAGGTGAACTTTGTGGGGATGAAGGCGATTCCTGAGAAGACGACGATGTCGTTGGTGCCGAAGAGGCCTGAGGGCGGGATGTCGATCGGGCTGTTCTCGATTGATTTGAAGTATGGTGATGACTTTACGGTGAGCAATCGCACGCTGACGCCGGTGGTGGAGGTGGATGCGCCGATTGTGTTTGTCGGGTTTGGGATAACGGCTCCGGAGTTTGGGTGGGATGACTATGCGGGCGTCGATGTGAAGGGCAAGGTGGTGCTCGTCATTGTGGGCGATCCGCCTTCGGATGATCCAAAGTTTTTTGGCGGCAAGGCGCTGACGTACTACGGGCGGTGGACGTACAAGTTTGAGCAGGCGGCTCGGATGGGTGCTGTGGGCGCGCTGATTATTCATCGTACGGATTTGGCAAGTTATGGCTGGGATGTGGTGCGGAACTCGAATACGAGCGAGAAGACGTATCTGCGGGACGATAAGGATCCGCAGCTGCAGGTGGCTAGCTGGATTCAGCTGAATGTGGCGAAGCAGTTGTTTTCGTCTGCAGGAAAAGATGTTGATGCGGAGATGACGGCTGCGGGGAAGCGTGGGTTCAAGGCGGTGGAGTTGCCGGTGAGACTGCATGCTCGAGTGGAGAGTGTGGTGCGGCCTTTCCAGTCACCGAATGTGATTGGGATTTTGCCGGGGACGGAGAAGGGGAAGGATCAGGCGGTGTTGTATTCGGCGCACTTCGATCATCTGGGGTTTGTGCCGGGGATGCCGGGGGACAATATCTACAACGGCGCGGCGGATAATGCTACGGGTTGCGGGATGCTGGTGGAGATGGCTCGGGCGTGGACGCAGCCGGGTGTGAAGCCACCGCACACGGTGATCTTTGCAGCGGTGACGGCGGAGGAGCAAGGGTTGCTGGGGAGTGAGTATCTTGGGCAGCATCCTCCAGTGCCAGCGGGGCAGATTGCGCTGGGGATCAACTACGACATGATTCTGCCGATCGGGGTTCCGCAGCAGGTGAATTTGAATGGGGCGCAGCGGATGAGCTTCTATCCGGTGGTGCAGGCCACGGCGAAACGATTTGGATTGGAGATCGTTCCCGATCCGAGGCCGGAGGCGGGTACCTTCTACCGGTCTGATCACTTCAGCCTGTCACGACAGGGGATTCCAGCGTTTTCGGTGGATCCTGGCGAGCTTTTTGAAGGGCACGATCTGGCCTGGGGGCGGGCGAAGATGGAACACTTTGTCGCGAACGATTATCACAATTTCAGCGACAACTATCGCGAGGACTGGGACTTTAGAGGGAACGCGAAGCTCGATCAGTTTGGCATGGTGCTTGGTTGGGAGGCTCTGACGGCTCCGAAGATTATTGAGTGGAATGCAGGTGACGAGTTTGAGGCGGCGCGGAAGGCGAGTCAGAGATAGATATGTCACTTACCTTGGATCCTCGTACGTGTGCGCTGGTGCTGATCGATTTGCAGAAGGGCATTTTGGGTTTGCCGCTCGCTCCTTATAGCGCGGCGCAGATTGTGAAGAAGTCAGTGGCGCTTGGAAGAGGTTTGAAAGAGGCTGGTGGTGTCGTGGTTTTGGTGAAGGTTGCGTTTGCGAACGACTATGCAGACGCGCCGAGCCGCGAGGTAGACGAGCCTTCTGCCATGCCGCCGGGAGGATTGCCTGCGGAGTGGTCGGAGTTTGTGCCGGAGATCGCTTCGCTGCAGGCGGATGTGGTGATTACGAAGCGGCAGTGGAGCGCTTTCTACGGAACGGAGCTGGATCTTCAGCTTCGCAGGCGCGGCATCAAGACCATTGTGCTGGGTGGGGTGGCGACGCACATAGGGGTTGAGTCCACGGCGCGGGATGCGTGGCAGCATCACTATTCTGTTGTGCTTGCGGAGGACGCTTGTACGAGCTTTGGCGCGGATGTGCACCAGTTTTCGGTGGAGAAGGTGCTGCGGCGCGTGACTCGGGTGCGGTCGACGGCGGAGATATTGGCGGGGCTTGCTGGTGGTTAGAGACGAGTCGCGACTATGTGCGGTCAGCGGCTGAAGACGAGGCTGCGAGCGATGTCGTAAACAACGACTCCGATGACCAGGGCGGCTAGGATGTAGATGTAATACCTAAACCAGCCTCTATCGCATTCGGAGGCGAGAGAGTTGTTTTCTTCGGGGTGCTCGGGGTTGTAGCGGATAGAGAACTTGTCGTGGGCCTGCACTTCGACGGGAGAGCTGAGGATGCCCTGGTAGGTGATCCCGTTGACTTCATACTTGAAACCTACTGCGTAGTGGGCAGCCTCGCCAACGCTGGAGCGGCTACCAATCTTTGCCCGGATGAACCTGCAGTCGCATACCTCTGCTTCTACCTCCAGCCAATCGTGATGGAGAGCGTGTTCGATCAAGCTTGTAGGCATGGAGGGATTTTAGCAAGGCGGCATCGGGCAGCTGCGAGCAACGAGAGACTCCCTAGGTACTCTTCTTTTTCCAACCGCCGAGGACGGCTCCCATGATGATCATGCCCGTGAGGATGTAGCCGGTGTTGATGACGAGGATCCTTAGGCCGCGGGCTTCGAAGGCGTACTCCGTTGACCAGGTTGGGAGGACGACGCCGATCCAGGTGACGACGGCGATGAGGATGCCGCCCTTTGTCGTTTGGTGGCCGGTGGTCTGGATGAGCCAGGAGAGGAAGAGCGCCAGAATGAAGGTTCCGACCAGAGCGATGGCGTAGATGAAGAATGGGCTGCTGCCGGTGGCTGCGAGTTGCTGCATGGTGCGGCCGATGCCGTCGAGCCATGCTTGCCGGAAGGCCGTGAACCAGAAGGCTCCGAGCACGAAGTAGAGAAGTGTCGCGAGGAGGATAGCGATGGGGTTGTGACGGATGGGGTGCATAGCGCCTTTCCGACTGCTGAGAGTGAGTTCAGGCCCGGGTGCGATGTGCGGAATTGTAGCGGATGGTTGGGGGATGGTGTAGCGGGAAGATACGAAAGTTCTGCGCTCCCGCAGAAAAGCGATGGCAAAGGCACTCGGGTCGCTTCGCTCCCCTCGGAAATGCGGGTGTTCTTCGCTTCGCTCAGAATGACAAGCAAAAGCATGTCGGACTTCCTAATAGAAGTCGGCGCAGCTTAGGAAGTAGCCGCAGGTTCGGCAGATGAGTTTGCAACGGCTGTCTTCGAGGCGGGAGGAGCAGGTGGGGCAGAAGACGGAGTGGTGTTCGCCGGTGGTTAGGGGGCACTCGGTGGGGGCGGGTGGGGTTGGGGTGGATTCGGCGACGGCTTCGGGGGAGCGGGACTGCATTTCGATAGCGTAGCGCAGTTTGCGATTTTTTCAACTGCTGTTGCGGGTTGGGATGCATCGAATGATGTACGGTTTGATAGTAGATAAATTACGAAGGAGAACTACGATGGATCGCAGCGCAAGCGCAGTGTGGCATGGCAGTTTGAAAGAAGGCAAGGGCACGATTTCGACGCAGAGCGGGACGTTGAAGGAGACGCAGTATGGCTTCAGCTCGCGGTTTGCCGATGGCGTGGGGACGAACCCCGAGGAGTTGATTGCGGCGGCTCATGCGGGTTGTTTCACGATGGCGTTGAGCGCGCAGTTTACGCAGGCAGGCTTCACGGCGGACTCGATTGAGACGACGGCGCTGTTGACGCTGGATCTGCATGGAGAGGCTCCGACGATTACGAAGATCCATCTGACGACGAAGGCGAAGGTGCCGAATCTCGACAAGGCGAAGTTCGATGAGCTGGCACACAATGCTGAGATTGGGTGTCCGGTTTCGCGGGTGCTGAAGGCGGCTGAGATTACGCTGGATGCGACGCTGCTTTAGAGAGCAGGAATAGAAATTTAAAGCAGGGAATGGGCTGATGCTCATTTCCTGCTTTTATTTTTAAGGTACGCCCGAGATTGTTGGTTGAATTGTGTAAGTGTTGATCGTGCTATGTTTACGGGAGTCTTAATAACAAGAAACGTAGTTGACTTGCATCTTTGAGGGCAGAGGCGCGATATCCGAAAACTAAGGAGATTCGCCTTGCAAAAGCAGTTGGGTTCCCGTTTTTCCCCTACCAGAGTTTTAACCCTTACAACCTGTTTTCTAGCGATGGCTGGAGTCAAGTCATCGGCAGGACAGAGTCCTACCCCGTCGACGGCACAGAAGAAGTCAAACTTCACAACCACAACAGATGTTTCTCTGGGTGTCTTTGGTCAACTGACCCCCACACGCATTCCAACGTCAACGACGACCGACGCGATCGGAACTTACGTTCAGCAGACGACACAGGGAACGTCGGCATCCGCTGGGGTGCTGGGTGTCGTTCACCAACAGTTCAGGCCGTGGCTGGGCTACAACGCGAACTTTGGATATAGTCGATTTACGGAAAATTACTCGATGGGAGCAAGTTCTATCCCAACCGCGCCAATTCACCCAGTCGGGCTGTTTTCACAGGGCTCAATTGGGACGAATATGTATGAACTGAGCGTAGCGTCGGTAGTTCAGGGGCCGCACACGAAGCGCTTCAGTACATTCGCCCAGCTTGGAGGGGGCGTCCTTTCCTTTCTCCCTACCCAGAGACCGGGTCCAACCAGCGTAGACTTTCGTGCGCTGATGGTTTTCGGGACAGGAGTAAATTACAAACTTTCGCAGCGTCTGGGAGTGCGAGCGGAGTATCGGGGACTGTTCTATAAGAGTCCTGATTTTCAGGCTCAAAACTCGGGAGTGCCTGTTAGCAAGTTGTTTACAGTGACGAATGCGCCGACTGTAAGCATTGTTTATTCGTTTGGCAGTGGAAGCAAAAGAGAGAAGGCGAATGCAGTAGTGCACTAGGTTGAGAGCCCATCCCGGTAAAAGGCTTTTACCGGGATGGGCATTGAGGGACTGTAGCCTAGTGCGAGTGGTTGTGGCCGTGGTGATGGTGGTGGTGGTCGTGGGCACCTACGGCTTCCAGTTCGGGTGGGGCGCTGCAGCCGTGAGTGGTCTCGCAGCCGGTGGTTTCGAACTGGATGGTGGTGTGGGTGATCTTGAAGCGGTCGCGGAGGGTGCAGTTGATGCCGCCGAGGATGGCGCTGCACTCGGACATGGGCATCTCGGCGATGGTGACGTGGCTGGCGAGGGCGTGGGAGTTCGAGCCGAGGCTCCAGACGTGGAGGTCATGGACGTCGAGGACACCGGAGACGGATTGCATGGCGTCGCGGATGGTGCCTAGTTGCAGGTTACGTGGAGTTCCTTCGAGGAGGATGTTTAGGGTCTCGCGGATGATGCCGATGGAGCTCCAGAGGATCATGGCGGCGATGATGATGGAGAGGATGGGGTCGATCCAGGTCATGCCGGTGAAGAGGATGGCTGCGCCTCCAACGATGACGGCGGCGGTGGAGAGAGTGTCGCCGAGCATGTGGAGGAAGACGCTGCGGATGTTGACGTCCCCGGAGAAGCGCCAGAGGAGGGTGGCGACGGTGCCGTTCATGAGGACTCCGGCGGCGGCGACGACCATCATGATGCGTGGCTGGACGGGGACGGGGATGGCGAGGCGGTGGATGGCTTCGAAGGCGATCCAGGCGGAGAGGACGACGAGCGTGGCGGCGTTGACGAAGGCTGCGAGGACTCCGGCGCGCTGGTAGCCGAAGGTTTTTTGCTCGGTGGCGGGGCGGGCCTGGAAGTAGACCGCAACGAAGGAGAGGAGGATGGCGAAGAGGTCGCTGAGGTTATGGCCGGCTTCGGAGATGAGGGCCAGGGAATGGGCGCGGAGACCGAAGACGAAGGTGGCGACGACGTAGGCGAATGTCAGCGCCATGGAGAACTGCAGGACGCGCTGCATCTTGCGGTTCGGGGTGGCGACCATGTGCATGATTTAAGTGTAGTCCCTACCGGGGTAGGGTTCAATGACGATGCGACCGCGGATCGGCGCGGAGGAACACGGATTAAAAACGAAAGAAGGTTGTAACTATACTTTCGAACATGTCTCAAACTTCCCGTATCGCATTGGCCGGACTAATCGGATGTGCGATTATGGCAATTCCTACAATCATCCAAGCCCGTTTTGTGGCGGGTTCGGTTGGCGACCTGTGCTGCGAGTTTGTGATGCTTCCCGGGAAGCTGATTGCTGTGCTTTTTCATGATCGAGGTACTGCAAGCCCAGAGTTTTTGTGGCGCTCTCGGGTGGCGACAGCAGTGACCTTTAGTGCGTTCGCATATTTCATCCTGCGCGCAAGGAGATTTTCAAACTGACTCACTCTCTGGAGAGTGGTTTGTTAATTCAGGTCTTATCCGTGCTGATCTGTGGTCATCCGTGGTCGATTTGAGGCTTGAGGTTCGTGGGGATGGTGGGTGGTGAGGCGGAGGCCGCTCCAGGATTCGGAGACGACGATGCTGTTGGCGGGGTTGTGGAGATCGTAGCGGACCTGGATGGGGAGGTCGGTGCGGATGTCGCGGACGTGGTCGGCAAGGGTGGTGACGTCCTGTGCGCACTCGTAGGTGACGCCGGCGATGCGGTAGTCGTACATGAGAAGGCGCGGGGTGTGGGTGGGGTCGTCGGGCGCGAAAGGGGCGTCGGTGATGGTGCCGTCGGTGATGCGGCCCATGGTGGCGAGGAGGTCGCGGCGGGCGCGTTCGATCTCTTCCGGGGTCGGGCGGGGGCGGCGGACGATGTACCAGACGATGCTCAACAGGGTTGCCGCGCCAACGGAGATTGCGGCGATTCCTCGCGGGGTTCGGAGAGCGAAAGGCAGGTGGGTTGGAAGATGTGGAAGCACAGGAGTCTGGCCAAAGGATAGTCTATTGGCGTTTGATGCAGGAGAAGAGGAACCTGCATAAGAACCTCTATTCTCAATTAGATTGAACGTATGCGAGTTGCGATTGTTACAGGAGCGGCGCAGGGGATCGGGCGGAGGACGGCAGAAACTCTCGCCATGGCTGGTTATTCGGTTGCGTTAATGGATATCCAGAGCTGCGCTGCGACGCTGGCGGCGGTTCGCGGGTATGGCGTTGAGGCGGAGGAGCTGATCGGCGATATCTGCGATGAAGATGTGGTGGCGCGGGCGGTGGAGACGGTTCGGGGGCGGTGGAATCGGGTGGATGTGCTGGTGAATAACGCTGGGATCAGCTTTATCTCTCCTGCGGAGAAAGTCGAGGCGCGGGCGTTTCGGCGGGTGCTGGAGGTGAATCTGGTTGCGCCGTTTGTTCTGGCGAAGGGGTTTGGAGCCTTGATGCTGGAGCAGGGTGAGGGCAGCATTGTGAATGTGGCTTCGATTGCCGGGTTGGTGGGGATTGGCGATCGGACGGCTTACAACGCTTCGAAGCATGGGCTGGTTGGGTTGACGCGTACGCTGGCGGCGGAGTGGGGTGGGCGTGGGGTTCGTTGCAATGCGGTGTGTCCGGGATGGGTGAAGACGGAGATGGATGTCGCAGATCAGGCTGGTGGCGGCTATACGGATGACGACATTATTGGAGTCAATCCGATGGGGCGGTTTGCTTCGCCGGACGATATTGCTCAGGCGATTTTGTTTTTGGCTGACCCGGCTAAGAGCGGCTTTATCAATGGACAGGCGCTGGCGGTGGATGGCGGGTGGACTGCGGATGGAAGCTGGCAGAGTCTGCGAATACGGCATCGGTGAGGCTTTTCCGTAGTTTCCGATTGCGCGGGTAGGACCCGGATTCCTGCCTAAATTTTTTATTAAGGTACAAAGCTTGTGTTCGGGGTATAGAATTCCGGCGAAGTTCAAACTAAATAACTCGGGGTGGCTGAATGAGGAAGATGCGTTCTGAAGGTGGCGTATGGGCGGCCCTGGTTGTGTTTGCCGGCGTGGTGGTTACGCCAAGTCTTTTTGGGGCTTCACCGGCTCCGGTAACGCCAGCGAAGATGCCGCGGGTGGGAACGATTGACGAGAGGTTCCAGTCATTCAACATCGAGATGGTCGAGGTGACGGGTGGAAGGTTCTGGGCTCCGTATAAGAAGAATGCGAATGCTGCGGAAGAGCCCTCTGCGGCGAAACTTTCGGTGCCAGCAGGGATGGATCCTTCGTTGTACCGGTACAGGTCGCCGATTGATCTGACGAATCCGAGGTTGCGCAAACTGGCGGCGGCGTTGGGGCCTGCCTATGTGCGGGTGAGTGGGACGTGGGCGAACTCGACGTATTTTCAGGATTCGGATGAGGCGGCGCCGGCTACTCCGCCGACGGGTTTTGGCAGTGTGTTGACGAGGAAAGAGTGGAAGGGCGTGGTTGATTTTGCGCACGCGGTGGATGCGAGGATCGTTACGTCGTTTGCTGTGAGCGGAGGGGTCCGCAATGCGGATGGTGTGTGGACTCCGGATGAGGCGGCGAAGTTTCTGGCGTATAGCAAGAGTATTGGTGGAGACATTGCTGCTGCGGAGTTCTTCAATGAGCCGACATTCGCGACGATTGGTGGCGCTCCGAAGGGGTATGACGGTGTGGCGTATGGGCGTGATTACAAGGTGTTTCATGCCTTTGCCAAGGCGAACGCGCCGGGGATGGTGATTCTTGGGCCGGGGTCGGTGGGCGAGAATGGACTGGCTACCGGGTTCGCTCTGGTTAAGACGGAGGACATGTTGTCCCAGCCGGGGTCAGAGGTGGATGCGTTCTCGTACCATTTTTATGGAGGGGTTTCGAAACGTTGTTACCGGCCGGGGATGGGTTCTCAGGTGACAGCTGAGGCGGCGCTATCGGAGGATTGGCTGACCCGTACGAACAAGGAAGAGGCTTTTTATGCTGCTCTTCGTGACAAGTATGAAGCGGGTAGGCCGATGTGGCTGACGGAGACGGGAGAGACGGCTTGCGGGGGAGATCCGTGGGCTTCGAGTTTTATTGATAGCTTCCGGTATCTGAACCAGCTTGGCAGTTTGGCAAAGAGCGGTGTGCAGGTGGTGATCCACAATACGCTCGCGGCGAGCGACTACGCGCTGATCGATGAGACAACGCTGGTTCCGCGGCCAAACTATTGGGCTGCTTTGCTTTGGCGGAAGATGATGGGGACCACGGTTTTGGATGCGGGGCCTTCGCCTGCGCCGAGCTTCCATCTATATGCGCATTGTCTACGCGGGCATCCGGGCGGGGTGGCGCTCCTGGCGATCAATGCTGATCGGTCAAGTGCTCAGGAGCTTGCGATTCCAACGAAGTCGGAGCGCTTCAGTCTGACGAGCAAGGACTTATTGGGCGGCACGGTGGATTTGAACGGACGCGAACTGATGCTGGGTGCGAACGATGTGTTCCCTGAGATGAAGGGAGAGCCTGTGCGGGCGGGGAAGGTGAGTTTTGCACCGGCCAGTATTACGTTTCTGGCTATTCCTGATGCAGGGAATGATGTTTGCCGGTAGGTTGTCTCGCTAAGGCGGAGAAGGATTGACGATATACTGAGGAGTGCCAATGTCTCGTCTTTCTTCCTCTGCCAAGCCGTCAGTTCGCCGAAATAAGTCTTCTCTGCTGAATCTCGCGCATCCTCTGGATCTGGGTGAGAGGCGGCGGATTCGTTCAACTACCGTGATCTGCGTGCGCCGGGGAGACTCGGTGGTGATGGCTGCCGATGGGCAGGTGTCGATTGGCGCCACGGTGATGAAGGGGTCGGCGAAGAAGATTCGCAAGCTCTATAACGACAAAGTGTTGGCGGGTTTCGCTGGATCGACAGCGGATGCTTTCAGTCTGTTTGCGCGGTTTGAGACGAAGCTGGAGCAGTATGCCGGAAATCTTGGGCGAGCTGCGGTGGAGTTAGCCAAAGACTGGCGGACGGATAAGATGCTGCGTCAGCTTGAGGCTCTGCTGATTGTGACTGACGCGAAACAGACATTTCTGCTGTCGGGTACGGGCGATGTGATCGATCCGGATGAGGGGATTGCGACGATTGGCTCGGGCGGTAGCTATGCTCTAGCGAGTGCGCGAGCCCTGATGGAGAATACGAATTTGAGCGCGCGTGAGATCGCGGAGAAGAGTCTAAAGATCGCTGGGCAGATTTGTATCTATACGAATGATCAGATGACGATCGAAGAGTTGAAAGCAGAACCTGCGAACCCGTAACGGCGTGGCTTCGTACATCACTCTGTGTCGTATCGTTTTTTAATTTAGGAGTACCGCATTTATGGCTATTTTTTTACCGGGAACGGCTGACGATCAGGCGCTGGCGCTGGATGAGATGACGCCGCGCGAGATCGTCGCGGAGTTGGATAAGTACGTTGTAGGTCAGCATGCGGCGAAGCGGGCTGTGGCGATTGCGCTTCGCAACCGGATGCGACGGCAGAAGCTTTCGCCTGAGCTGGCAGACGAGATCATGCCGAAGAACATCATCATGATCGGGCCGACTGGTGTGGGCAAGACGGAGATCGCGCGACGGCTCGCGAAGCTGACGAATTCGCCGTTTTTGAAGGTGGAGGCCTCGAAGTTTACTGAGGTCGGGTATGTGGGGCGCGATGTCGAGTCGATTGTGCGCGATCTGGTGGAGATTGCGATTGACATGGTTCGCGAAGAGAAGATGGAGGAGGTCGAGGACAAGGCGGAGATGGCGGCCGAAGACCGTCTGATTGATCTGCTGCTGCCTCCTACGCCTGCTGCTGTCACTGCGGCTGCGGCGACGCATGAGCCGGGGAGCAACGTGATTCAACTGCCTGCGGCTACAGCTGTGGATAGCGGCGAAGAGAAGCCGGGTGATCGCGAGCAGCGGACTCGGGAGAAGCTGCGACAGCAGTTTCGCGAGGGCAAGCTGGATGAGCGCGTTGTTGAGCTGGATGTGCGGGATCGTAATACGCCGAGCTTTGAGGTGATTACGAATCAGGGCACAGAAGAGATGGATATCAACCTGAAAGATATGTTGCCCGGGTTGTTTGGCCAGCGCACGAAGAAGCGGAAGATGAAGGTTGTTGAGGCGTTCGATTATTTGGTGCAGGAAGAAGAAAATCGGCTGATCGATATGGACCAGGTGACGCGGCTGGCAGTGGAGCGGGTTGAGGATTCGGGGATGGTTTTTCTCGATGAGATCGACAAGATTGCTGGTCGCGAGGGTGGTCATGGGCCGGATGTTTCGCGAGAAGGTGTGCAGCGGGATATTTTGCCGATTGTTGAGGGGACTACGGTTAATACGAAGTATGGGATGGTTTCGACCGATCATATTTTGTTCATTGCGGCCGGGGCTTTTCATGTTTCGAAGCCCTCGGATTTGATTCCGGAGTTGCAGGGGCGGTTCCCGATACGCGTTGAATTGCAATCACTTACGGTAAATGACTTTGTACGGATTTTGACGGAGCCTAAGTCTTCGCTGGTGAAGCAGTCTACGGCGCTTCTGGAGACGGAGGGGTTGAAGCTGGAGTTCACGAAGGAGGCGATTGCGGAGATGGCGCAGTTTGCTTTCCGTGTGAACGAAACCACTGAAAACATTGGGGCTAGAAGGTTGCATACGATTCTGGAGCGGGTTCTGGATGAGATCAGCTTCCAGGCACCGGATCTGTTCAAGAGTCCTCGGGCCGAGGTGACGGAAGAGGGCGTGGTTGCTGAGGTTCCGGTGTCGGCTTCGCTGACGGGAGAGCCGCAGAAGCCTTCGCCTCCGCTGCCGGTGATTGAGCGGCAGACGGCTACGGGTGTGGAGAAGGTGATCGTGGTCGATCCGGAGTATGTGAAGCAGCAGGTGGCTTCGATTGTGAAGGATCAGGATCTTTCGCGGTACATTTTGTAGCGTTTTTTTTCGACGTGGTGGAGTGGCATTTTTGCTGAGGTTTTGGCGAATTCGTGTGCCAGAACGTGGTAAAAAGTGTGGCTAGTGTGGAAGCTTCGTGGTGAATTGTGGTCATCGGGTGGCTGCTTTTTCGACGATGGAAAATCGGCACTTTTTTGGACTTTTTTTGATGGGCCGATTTCATCGGTGTAGAGAAGAACAACGGCAGCGTAAAGCGAAAATACAGAAGGCATACCCCAGGGGCTAAAGCCCCTTTTGCTCGTGGCGAAAGAGACCCAAGGCTGAAGCCTTGGGGTACCTTGAGGCAAGGGCAAATGCAAATACAACAGCAAATACAACAGCAGATCCCTGCGGGATGACAACCAAAAGGCAACAGCAACAGCAACAGCAACAGCAACGACAACAGCAACGACAACAGCAGGTCCCCTTCGGGGATGACAAGCAAGAAAAGCAACTGCAACTGCAAATACAACAGCAACAGCAACAGCAGCGACAATGACAACAGCATTTCCCTGCGGGGATGGCAGGAAAAACAAAAGCTGCTTCTGGGGTGCGGTTAGGCGGTAGAAGCGAAATGCGGGGATTCTTTCCGGTCGGTTCCCCAGCGTTAGGATGGCGACAAAGACGAAGACTACGTTTTCACCGCTAGCAGAAACTGCTTTGATTCGGCTACTATTCCCGAAAGCCGGGACGATAGCGGAATCAAAAGGACGATTGCATGCCTCGCGATCAAATGTTCTTCCAGTTGCCGGTTGCGTTCCGTCAGGAAGATGTTCTTCCGCTGTTATCCGCAAATGCCCAGATTTACGTTGCTTGTAGTCAATGCGGTTGGGAAGATCGCGCGAACCCGGCGCGTTGGACTTCTTCGAAGTCAGCCCTGGCTACACCTTGCCGCAATTGCGGATCGAAGAAGAGAGCCGTAATTCGGCATTGGGAGCAGGTTGAGGGGGAGTGTCTGGACTGTGGGCACGACTTATCGGATACAGTCACCGCTCCGTGGCTCGATTTGAAGTGTGGTCAATGCGGCTCGCATCGTCTCAACCTGAAAGGTATAACGATCTCGCCGCCGTATCCGAAGCGTTTCGGTAAGGCTGGTCTATCCCTCTTTGGGACAGACAAGGAAGAGCTTTGGGGCGTGAATCCGCTGAAGGATGGCGAGCAAATTAATGAAGAGGTGGCATGGGCTGTACAGCTGTTCCCGGACTCGCACCTGCACATTCTTTGCGAGGTGCTGTTCTGCAGCACGCTCTGTTCAAGCGATGGGTACGAGAACCTCGAAGAATTCTGCTGGCTTGTCTCCTTGCAAGGGCAGCTGCTGAAAGATTACTTCCGTACGACTGGAGATTTTGCGGCTGCGGCCAGAGCACTTACCCTCCAAGAACAGGCCGCCGAACTTGCCTTTGATGCTTTTACCCGCGCTGCGATAGAACACAACTGCGCGATGCTGATTTACAGCATTCTGACGCAATATCCGGAAGACGTGGCAGGGAAGGCCCTGGAACGGCCCAGGATTCGCGAGGAGGGCATTGCCCTTGCGCGGAGGGTACTGGCGGAATATGAGAAGCAACTGGCTTCCGAACCACCGCGCAATCCGGCCGAGCCGGACGATAAGAGAATCCTCACAGCGCGCTTCCAAGTAGGTCGAACGCATCATCTCGTTGGTGATCTGCTTCGCATCGGCAACGCGGACCAGGCACAGATCCGTGAAGCCCTCGAGCAGTTTGAAAAGGCACTTGGATTTGAACTACCCGACTATCTTTTGATTGGGGTGATGCAATCGCGTGGTGAGACGATTGCGATGCTCGACGACCCCACGCAGGAGCAACTGCTGCAGGCGGAACAAGATTTGATCGCCTCAATCTCTGCCGACGAGAAGCGGATCGCCCGGAGCTTCCAATGGGGACGTTTTGTGCAATTGGCGACGATCGCACGTAAGCTAGGCGCAAAAAACCATGAACTGGTTGCGTTGCAGGGAGGCGCTTCTTTTGCGCTGCTGCAAATTCGCCAGAATTCTGAGGAGTGGATCCTCCAGCAACGGTCTGAACGCATGCTGGTGCTATTCGACAATCTGGCCCGCGCTTACGTCGAAGCAGACCAGCCGCTCGAAGCGCTGGCGGCAGCCGAAACTCTGCGTGCCGCGACGGTGCGACTACACACCATGGACGATACGGACCAAGAGCGGTTGGAGAAGGAGGCCGTATCGATTCTGGCTAAGGACTTAGGTCAAGAATTTTTTGACGAGTCTGACCCTCAGCAAACGCCCGAGCCGATTGCGCCAGTTGTTTTGGGTCTACTCGAATATCTAAGGCGCGACAAAATCTCAACTGCGTGTATCAGCTACATGTACAAGCCTTATGAGAGAAATGAGAAACCGGAGATGATCGCGTTTATTTGCGGTCCTTCCGATTCGAAGGAGCCTGATATCGAAGTCGCTACATGGCCTGCGGGGGATGACTCGATTGCATGGAGCGTGGATCTGATTAGCCCCGGCCCCTTCCGCGAACGTAACCTGAAACGCATCCATACCGTGGGGTACGAGGCATTTTTCAAGGCGATCGAACCCACGCTGCAGAGGTGGGACGTTAAGCGAATTGTTTTCTGCCTGCCAGGTGGGTTGACTCGCATTGCGTTTGAAGCATTGATAGATGAGCCGAAGGCCGATAGCTTTCTGCTCGATCGCTATGAGGTTGCGTACGTGCCGTCCCTGAGGCTCGGCTACGATCTCACCAAAATAAACAAAGCCAAGAGAGGCGGTAGGTTGCTGGTCGTTGGTTATCAGGGCGACGACCTGACCAATGCGGCGCGGGAGGTCGACGTTCTCCATACTCTGTTCGGCGAACGGATGGTGCTTTTATCGGGCGCCGACTGCAACAAGCTTTCCGTGCTCGATCAGCTCCGGCAGGATTACGAATACATTCATTTTGTGTGTCACGGAACGTATGATGCGGAGTCGCCGCTGGATGCGGCTTTGCACTTTGTCCCCGACGTGCAAAGCGACAGCCAACGCGTCACTGCGGGCGATATTATGAGCACCGTGAAATTTCACAATAACCCCGTGGTTACGATGTCGGCGTGCTCGACTGCGTTGATGTCGCTCAGTCCGCAAAATAACTGTCACGGGCTGACAGGCAGCTTGCTCCGTGCGGGTGCGCGGTGCGTGATCGGCAGCCGCTGGCCTGTGTACGATGAGGTAGCGGCGGCCTTTATGTCTCGATTTTATGAGAAGGTAGTTGCTGGAAAGGGTTCGAAGCCTCTGCGCTATGTTGCAGAGGTGCAACGCGAGATGCGGGCGGACCAGGGGATCGAAGACTTCGCCGCATTCGGATACATGGGAATTCCTTAGGTTTTTGTGTGGAGGAAAAAATGGCCGACGAAGCGCAGCTGGAACTTCGGATCGATTCGCGCGATGAGGCGATCGTGAAGGAAGTCGAAACGAACCTCTCTTCTGTCGAGGTCACTCGATGGAAAAACGCCCGCATGGATCCGGTAACGATTCTGGCGCTTGCGGCGGGTACGGTGAAGCTGATCAGCGCTTTGCTCGAACTCAAGGCGAAGCTGGCAAAAAGATCCGATGCTCCCCAGGTGACGATCAAGTCGGCGGACGGAACCAGCGTTGCGTTGGCGAGTGCGACCGAAGAGATCCTGACGGAGATGTTGTCGGCAGCAAAGGGAAGCGAGTAGCTCTGTTTGCTTCGGTGCGGCGTCCTGGGCGAAGGGTCAGTGTGTTGTCGGAAGCACTATTGCGTGAGGAGTGTGGATTCGATCTCGGCTTTGGGGGTGGGTTTGGTCAGGACGAATCGGCGTAGGGAGATTGCGGGGAGCTCGATGAGGTAGCGGGTGAGCAGGCAGAGCAGGATGGTGAGGGCGAGGACTCCGAAGAAACGGGTGGCGAAGGAGACGAGGTTGCCGGGGAGGAGTGGGCCTCGGAGGTGGTCGTACGCCAGCAGGATGTAGATGTGGGTCATGTACATGGCGTAGCTGATGAGGCCGAAGAAGATGAGCAGGGGGGAGCGGAAGAGTCCGAGCCAGGGCTTGCCGGAGTGGGCGATGAGGAAGGCGATGGCTCCGGCGCAGAGGAGGGCGGCAGCGGTCTGGTTCAGGGCGGCGAACAGCGCGTTGGCGTCGGGCGATGGAGAGTAGAGAGACGTGACGACGAAGATGAACGTGCCGGTCAGGATGGCGGCGCCGATGGCGATGTGTTCGCGGAGGGTGTTGGGTGGGGTGGTCTGTCTGCGTTCGTACCAGCAGGCGAGGAGGGCGCCGGCGGCGAGGCCGTCGCAGCGGAAGAAGGTGAAGAAGTAGTTGTGATGACCGAAGAAGGCGGCGATGAAGCGTAGAAGGATGCAGCCAAGGATGATCGTTACAGCCCAGCGCCTGAGTTCGGATACGGAGCGGCGACGGACGACGGTCGGCCATAGGAGATAGAACTGCTCTTCGATGGCGAGCGTCCAGAAGGGGCCTGTGGCCTGGACGTGGAAGAGCCAGGCGAAGTTTGAGATGAAGAGGGCCGACAACAGGACATAACTGCCGGAGTGCCGCACAAAAAGAAGGAGGCCAAGGAGGCAGAGGAGGTAGAGGGGGAGGATCCTGAGGGCGCGCTTCCAGTAGAAGTCGCGATAGTAGGCGGTGTGGACGCGGTCTTTGATGAGCAGCGAGGTGATGAGGAAGCCGGAGAGGACGAAGAAGAGGTCGACGCCGTAGGCGCCCCAGCCAGAGATGTTGTAAAGGAGATTTATGCCTCTGCCCCAGGCAGCGGGATCGATTGAGGTGAAGCAGAGGTGATGGAAGAAGACCATGAGAGCTGCCAGGCCGCGAACGGCGTCGAGCTCGCGGATGTGGGGAAGGGGCCGAGGGGAGGTTCCCATAATCAAGGTCTATTTGAACATGGGAGATTTGAATTGGAAGATAAGAATTGTCAGCGCGAGGCGGTGCGCTCTTTCACTTGTTCGGAGAGAAGACGTATCTGGTCCTGAGTGATGCGGGCTTCGCCGTCGAGGACTACGAGGAGACGACCGTCGCCGGCATCCTTGAACTGGGCGTTCTGGATGGTGACGTAACCCTGTACCGCTGGAGGAAGGGTTGCGTTGAGGTTTGTGCCCTTCTGCAGGGCGGAGAGGATCGTGTTGTGGACCTTTTCGCGGATGGTGTCGCCGAGCAGACCGGAGCGGAGTAGTTCGCCGAGGGAGCCGTCGGCCTGGATCTCGCCGACTTCGGGGACGAGCCGGAGACTGGTGCCGTCTTCGTCGATGGCGGGGGTGAGTTTGATGGGGAGCTGAGCGTCGCCGTTGATGAGGCGCTTGGTTATCTGCTTGCCGAGGGCTTTGACACAGACCCAGCGTTCGACGTGAAGCTGAACGAGGGCCTGGCTGGCGGGATCGGTGGGGGTCAGGGTGGCGTTCTGGATCGCGATGCGGTCGCCGCAGCGGTCATCCTTGTCGAGCTGGGAGCTGAGGAGTGGGGTCAGGTTGGCCTGGAGATCGGAGAGGTCGCCGGTGAGCTGGAGATGGAGGGTGGTGAGGGTGCGGTTCTTCGTCGAGACGGTCAAGATGGCCGAGGCGGTGATGGTGATGGGCTGGCCCTTGACGTCGAGAGGGATCTTTACCGGGGGAACTTTGATGACGGCGTTCTGGGTGCTGGCTGCGAGGGGCGATGCGGCCAGCGATAGGGCGAGAACGGCTCGTCTGAATGTGGTGAAAGTAAAAGAGGCCGAGGGGTATTTCCGAGACGAACAGTTCTTCAAAAGGCAAACTCCAGACGAGGCTGCTTTGTTAGACGAGGGTCGAGTCGGTCTGGTCTAGGTTTGCGGATTGAGTGCGATGGAAAAGGAAAAGACCGCGCTTTGTGGGCGCGGCCTCTTTGGTGGGACTTGATGATTGATTAAGCGTTGACGGGCTGGCTGATCTCGGCGAGGCGCTTTTCGAGGGCCTTTTCGAGATCTTCGAGGGCCTTGGAGAAGCCTTCGATGCCTTCCTTCAGCTTGTCGTTCGCCATGCGGTCTTCGGCGTGCATCTTGTCGAAGGTGGCCTTGTCCATGGGGATCTTTTCGATGTTAAGATCCTTGGCCTTGGCTGGGTCGAGCTTGCGGACGAGGGTGCCTTCAGCGGCTTCGAGTTCACCGAGGAGCTTGGGCGCGATGGTGAGGAGGTCGCAGCCTGCGAGCTCGATGATCTCGCCGGTGTTGCGGAAGCTTGCGCCCATGACGACGGTCTTGTAGCCGAAGTGCTTGTAGTAGTTGTAGATGGTGGTGACGGAGATGACGCCGGGGTCATCGGCTCCGGTGTAGTCCTTGCCGGTGTCCTTCTTGTACCAGTCGAGGATGCGGCCGACGAAGGGTGAGATGAGGGTGACCTTGGCTTCGGCGCAGGCGATGGCCTGGTGGAGACCGAAGAGGAGGGTCATGTTGCAGTGGATGCCTTCCTTCTCGAGGATCTCGGCGGCCTGGATGCCTTCCCAGGTGGAGGCGAGCTTGATGAGGATGCGGTTGCGGGAGATGCCGGCGGCCTCGTACTGGGCGATGATGTCGCGGGCGGTCTCGATGGAGCCCTTGGTGTCATAGGAGAGGCGGGCGTCGACTTCGGTGGAGACGCGGCCGGGGATGATCTCGAGGATCTTCTTGCCGAAGGCTACGGCGAGGGACTTGAAGGCGAGGTGGGCGACGTCGTTGTCGGACGCGCCGGGGCCGGCGGTCTCACGGGCCTGCTTGAGGACGTCGTCGACGATCGACTGGTACTGAGGCATGCCGGCTGCTGCAGCGATGAGCGAGGGATTCGTGGTGGAATCCTGGGGCTTGTACTGCTCGATCGCGTTGATGTCGCCGGTGTCGGAGACGACTGTGGTCATGCCACGAAGCTGTTCTAGTAACGATGCCATTGTTTTGCTCCTTGCTGTCTTATGTTAGATTTTATCAAGCCCTGTGGGGTTGCGTTTGGGTGAATTCTGGTCCGACCGCGGATCTTCGCGGATAAACGCGGATTTTAAAGGCGATAAAGCGGATAAGAGTGAAGGCGATTGATTTGGTTGGGTTTGATTGTCAACGCTCTGGGGCGAAGGTGTTTTGGAGGGTGCCAAGGCCGTCGATCTCTACTTCTACGTGGTCGCCGGGCTGGACTGGGCCTACTCCGGCGGGGGTTCCGGTGGGGATGAGGTCGCCGGGTTCGAGGGTCATGGTGGCGGAGATGTAGCGGAGTAAGTCGGCGATGGGGAAGATGAGGTCGGCGGTGCTGCCGTGTTGTTTGACGGTGCCGTTGAGGCGGGTGGTGACGGTGACGGTGGCGGCGGGGGCGTCTTTGTAGCCGCAGAGGTCGATTTCGTTGGAGACGATGGGACCGGTGGGGCAGAAGGTGTCCCAGCCTTTGCCGCGGGTCCACTGGCCGTCGGATTTTTGGATGTCGCGGGCGGTGACGTCGTTGACGATGGTGTAGCCGCGGATGTAGGGGCGGGGGTCTTCGTCGGGGCCGAGGTTGCGGCAGCGGCGACCGATGACGATGGCTAGTTCACCCTCGTAGTCGACGCGCTGCGAGAGGGCTGGCATGAGGATGACTCCGTTGGGGGCGAGGAGGGCGGATGGGGGTTTGAGGAAGAGGAGGGGCTCTTTGGGGACTTCGTTGCCTAGTTCGGTGGCGTGGTCGCGGTAGTTGCGGCCGATGCAGAGGATCTTCGACGGCGTGACGGGGGCCAAGAGGCGAAGGTCGGTGAGAGGGGTTGGATTCAGGGGAAGGATGGGGATGGAGCGGGTGAGGTGGTCCTCTTCGGGGGCTTCCATGGGGGAGACGGCCCAGAGGACCTCGCGCTCGGCTGTATCAACTCCGCGGGCTTCGACGAAGGCGTAGCGGGGGGTGGGGGCTCCGTGTTCGGTGGATAGGAATTTGCAGTAGCGCATGTCAGGGCTCTCTTAGGGTCTCCTGCACTTCGGTGCTGGGAGGGGATTGGTTGCCGGTGGCGTCAATGGCGGTGACGCGGTAGGCGTAGGTGTGGCCGGGTTCGGCGGTCTGGTCGCTGAAGGCCGGGCCGACGACTGGGGCTTGGGTGAGGCGTACGAATTCTTGCGACGGGAATGCTCGGCGGTAGACGTGGTAGCCGACGAGGTCGGGGTCGGCGCCGGGCTGCCACGAGAGGTCGATGGAGTGGGCGGAGGGGACGGCGGCGAGGCCGGCGGGGATGGCTGGGGGGAAGATGTCGGCGATCTGGAGGGTTACTGGGGGCGTGAGTGGGCTGCGTAGTTCGAGGGTGTGGCCGTCGAGGGTGACGGTGCGAACGCGTTGGGCAGTGTAGGTGTAGGTCTCGCCTTTGAGGGCGGTGGTGTCGAGGGTTCCGCCGATGTCGGTGTGGTCTTTCGTGGTGAGGTGGACTTCGTTGGGGGTGTTTGCGCTGAATTGGAGGGGTGGCTTTGATGCCGGCTTCGATGTGGGTTTCGATGTGGTGGTGGGTGGGGTCTTGGCGGGGGGCTTCGGAGGGGTTGAGGGGTTCGGGAGGTGGATGCGGTCGAGTTCGACGGAGGCTGGGATGGGCGTGCCGGTCTGAGTGGATGTTTGGGAGGATGTTTTGGGGGATTGCCACTCAAGCGTGGCGCCGACGCGGGCGGGCGTGGCGCGGAGGTGTTCGATTTGTGGCGGTGCGGCTCCGGTGGCGGTGAGTGCTTGTGCAGAGAGGCCTGCGGAGTGGCCGGCGGCGTTGAATATCTCGATGTGATAGGCGAGGAGGGTGACGGGATCGATGGTGAGGGACGGAGGCAGAGGGTCGATGGTTTGCGAGGGGCCGGGGCGCACGGAGAAGTGGGGCAGCCGCGTGCAGGCGCTGGATGGGGAGGGAGCGGTGGGCTTGGTCTCGCGGCAGAGCTGGGCCGTCATCGTGCCGGCGATATTGATGCCGTCAGTGGTGTTGGATGGGGTGGTCCAGTGGAGCTGGACGTGGTCGCCGATGCGCTGGGCGGTGAGATCGGTGACGACTTCCGGCAGGTGCAGGGATGGCGGACGAGGCGGGCCGGGGCTGGCGCAGCCGATGGCGAGAGGCAGAAGGAGGGTGGTGCTGAGGGCTCGCCAGAGGTGCTGACGGCGGGGTTTGGCTTCGAACGTCACTGCTGACAGCCTAGCATTTTCAGCAGCATGGGTTCGCTATGGAGAGACATCGAGGCTGGGGTGAGTCATTTGTACTGAGAGGGTGGAGGACAAATCGAATTCAAAGATGGAATCGCCCGGGCATCGTTTGATTGGATCACAACATCTTTTTATATAACGAATAAAGGTGCTGCTTATGTCTAAGACAGATGGTTTAGCGCATGTGAGAGCAGATGTTGAGATAGTTCCGATTCCATCGGGGGCGATGGCTCAGAAAGTGGCCCACCCTTTGTTCGATGCGGGGAATCTCCAGGTGGATGGCGGGGTGGTCGAGGAGTTTATCTCGGAGAAGCACATCGGTGCGCGGATTAAGGCTTTGCGGCTGAAGAAGTCGATGGGGCTGGTGGAGTTGGGACGGCATACGGGGCTGTCGGCGAGCTTTTTGTCGCAGCTGGAAACGGGGCGCGTGGTGCCGACGCTGCGCAATCTGGCGCGGATTGCGATGGTCTTCTCCAAAGATCTGAACTACTTCTTCGAGCCGGAGCCTACGACGCTGTTTCGGGTGCACCGGCGTAAGGACCGGGTGCGGCTGCCGCAGACGGGAGCGAATGATCCGTCGTACTTCTTTGAGAGCCTGGGTTACCTGGTTCCGGACCGTCAGCTTGATCCGTATTTTGCGGAGTTTCTTCCGGGCAAGGTGGGACAGGAGGCACGGGCGCATCAGCATATTGGGTGCGAGTTTCTTTACGTGCTGACAGGGGTGCTGGAGGTTCGGCATGGCGAGGGGAGCTACAGGCTGGAGGCGGGGGATGCCGTGTACTTCGACGCGAATACAATCCACAGCTATGTGTGTTGCGGTGATAAACCGGCGACGGCGGTGATTGTGACGCTGCAGCATCCGTTGATGGTCTCGCGTGACGGCAAGCATCGAGGAGTTACGGCAGCTATGCTGCGGCCGGTTTCGGAGAAGGATTTGACGCGGAGAGGGCAACAACGGATGCACTAGCTTGTTGTCTGGGGCGGGTTATTTTTTGCACGCAGCACGATGCAATAAAGTGGGGAGATGTCTTTTCTTGTACGAGCTGCCTGCCTGGAAGATGCGCGGGCGATTGCGGCGATCTATGAACCTTTCGTTTTGACCAGCACGGCTACGCTGGAGCTGGAGCCTCCGGATGCTGCGGAGATCGAGCGCCGGTTGCGTTCGGTGCAGGATGCCGGACTGCCGTATCTCGTCGCTGAGGCGCCGGATGGCGCGGTGGCGGGGTATGCGTATGCGACGGCGTTTCGGCCTCGCGCGGGGTATCGGTTTACGGTGGAGGACTCGGTTTATCTGGATGCGAAGTTTGCGGGGCGGGGACTCGGGAGACGGTTGCTGGTGGAGTTGATTGTGCGGTGTAAGGCGGCGGGTTGTCATCAGATGGTCGCGGTGATCGGTGGGGAGAATCCGGCGTCGGTGGCGATGCATGCCTCGCAGGGGTTTGCGGATGTGGGGGTGCTGCGCGAGGTGGGGTTCAAGTTTGGCGCGTGGCGCGATGTGACGCTGATGCAGCGGGAGCTTTAGCGGTTAGCGGTCTATCGATTGGGCCGGGTTTATTCGCAACGCAGTGCTGTTGTTGGATCGAGCTGCGCCGCTCGGAAGGCCGGGAGGAAGCTGGCTAGTGCCGCGATGACGGCGAGGAAGGCTGCGGCGAAGGCGAGTGTTGCCGGGTCGTAGGGCTTTAGTCCGAAGAGGATGGAGCCTGCTCCGCGACCTGCGAGCAGCGACAATGTCGTGCCGATGAGTGCGCCGATCGCCAACATGCTGGCCGCGTCGCGCATGACCAGGCCGATAATCTGGCTGCGTGTGGCGCCGAGGGCTATGCGGATGCCGATCTCGTTGCGGCGGCGGGTGACGAGGTAGGAGATGATGCCGTAGAGTCCGACCATGACGAGCAGGGCGGCTAGAGCGCCGAAGAAGCTGGAGAGGATCGCCATGAGGCGTTCGCGAAGGAGCCTGTCGTGAATGCTCTGCTGGAAGTCGAAAAAGTTCACGCGTATCTCGGGGTGTGCGTCTCCGATCTTGCGCTTGATGGCTTCAGTGATCGTGGCGGAAGGGAGGTTCGAGGCGACGATCACTACGGTCCATGGCCCCTGCGCGGTGAGGGGGAACTGGGTTGCGGGGGCGAAGGCCATGGGGGGCGTGTCGCCGCGGAGTTCGTTGTACTTGGTGTCGTGGACTACGCCGACGATCTCGAAGAGCGTGGACGGATACTTCGGCTCGGCCTGGGTGCGTAGCGTTTGTCCGATGGGGTTTACATCGTTGAGATAGGTGCGGACGAAGGTTTGATTGACGATGGCTACGTGGGGCGATGTGTCGGTGTCGTTCTCGTTGAAGCTGCGTCCGGCGATGAGGGGAATGTCGAAGGTCTGAAAGTAACCGGGACTTACCCAGGTGAATTGCGAGGGGCCTTCCATGGGGCCGACGTTGACTCGGTGTCCCCAACTGCCGCCCAGCAAGGGGATCATGGTCGTCGTTGTGGCGTTGCTGACTCCTGGTACGGAGTGGACCTCATCCAACAGGCGGCGCTTGAACTCTTCGTAGTGTGCGGGGTCGACGTGGGATAGGGGGAAGCCGAAGGTTCCGACGGTGATGCCGCTTTCGCGCATGCCGGGGTTGAGAGTCATGAGGTTACGAAAGCTGCGGACGAACAAGAGCGCGCCGACGAGGAGGACCATGGAGACAGAGATTTGAGTGACGACCATGAGGCGCTGCACGGAGAAGCGTTCGCGGCTGCCAGAGGTTCGGCCGTCGCCGGTCTTCAGTGCGGTGATGGGATCGGATTTGGACATGCGGAACGCCGGGAGAGTTCCGAAGATGGCGCAGGTGAGCGATGCCACGGTTGCGGCAAAGAGAAGGACTCGCCAGTCGGTTTCGATGGAGAGGTGAATCGAATCTTTCCCGTTGGCGAAGGCCCAGAGTAGGATGCGGCTGAATGCCTGGGCGAGGGCGACTCCGAGCACGGCTCCGGTGACTGCGAGGAGGCTGCTTTCGATGAGGAGTTGACGCAGCACGCGGCCTCGGGAGGCTCCGAGAGCCATGCAGACTGCGACTTCGCGCTGGCGGCTGCTGGCTCGAGCGAGCATGAGGTTGGCCAGATTGGCGCAGGCGATGAGAAGCACAAGGCCAGTGATGGCGAGAAGGATCCAGAGAGATTTGTCGTAGTCCTGCCGTAGGTTGCTGACGCCTGACGATGCGGAGTATGCGCCGAGGCGGAAGTTTTTGAATTGCTCGGTAGATTTCGAGCTGTATCCCGTGGGCAACGCCGCTTCAAACATTCCTTTGCTGATGGAGCCGAAGTAGGCAGAGGCGCGGTCGAGGGTCCAGTCTGGTTTCAGGCGACCCATGACGGAGACGTCGAAGAATTCGCGTGAGATGGTCTGGGGTGTGCAGAGGGGAAATGCCATATCGAAGCTCTCGCCTACGGCCAGGCCGAAGAATTCGGGTGGTGCGACGCCGATGATCTCGGCTTGCAGGTTGTCGATCAGGATGGTGGTGCCTGGAGTGATGGGGCGACCGCCCATCTGGGACTGCCAGTAAGGGTAGCTGACAACGCCGCGTGGCGCGGTGCAGGCGGCTGCTTCATCTTCGGGGCCGATTAGTCTACCCTGCAACGGTTGAATGCCGAGGACGCTGAAGAAGTCGCCAGTGACGTTGATGGTTTGAATGCGGCGGCCATCGCTGATGGAGCCGAGTATCTGCTGATTGGTGCGCCAGGCGAAGACGCCGGAGAGAGGGTCGTGATGGCGTTGAATTTCCTGCCAGAGAGGGCGAGTGAGTTGCGAGTACTGGGAGTCGGAGACGCCGAAGCCCTGGTTGCCGCCGACGATGCGAAGGTCTACTAATTCGTGCGGGCGCTGAATGGGAAGGCTGCGCAGGCGTACTGCGTCGAGCAATTGAAAGATTGCCGTGTTTGCACCGATGCCGAGCGCGAGCGTGATGATGGCGACGGCTGCGAAGAGAGGGCTTTTGCGGTAGCCGCGGATGGCGTAGCGGATATCGCGCCATAGCGATTCGACGCCTAGTGCGAGGTCTATGCCTTCGACGTGCTCCTTTGCTGCGACGGGGTTGCCGAAGCGGAGGCGGGCGTCGCGGCGGGCGTTCTCTTCGGACATTCCGGCGGCGATGTTGTCTTCGGTGCGCATGGCCATGTGGGCCTGCATCTCTTCTTCGATGTCACGATCTATGCTGGAGCGGCGGGTTAATGCCCAGAGTCGACTTAGCAGACGCATCGTTCACCTCATGCGAATCGCATTACTGCCTGTACACCCTTTACGGTTTGTTCCCAACTTTTTTCTGCTATCGCGAGCTGCTTTCTTCCGGTTGGCGTGAGGGAGTAGAACTTCGCTCGGCGATTGGTCTCGGTGAGGGCCCAGGTGGAACGTATCCAGACGTTTTGTTCCATGCGATGTAGTGCGGGATAGAGAGAGCCTTCTTCGATGCGGAGGAGTTCGCCTGAGACCTTTTCGATGTGGAGGACGATTCCGTAGCCGTGCATGGAACTGGTTTGCGCGAGGCTCTTGAGGATGAGGAGATCGAGGGTTCCCTGGAGGTCGTTCTTCGCCATAGATCACCATGCCTAGATATCTAGGGAAGAAGATTATGGCGGGTATACCTAGTTGTCAAGGGGTTCTCTTTGGAGTGGAGAATTTTGTGGTGGTATTGTTGTCGGCATGTGGATGAAGCGGATTGGCGTGGCTTTGCTTGCGGTGAGTCTGGTTGCGGCGGTTGATGCGCAGGAGAAGGTGCTGGCGCCGACTCCGCCGATGGGTTGGAATAGCTGGGACTCGTATGGACTGACGGTGACGGAGGCGCAGTTTCGCGCGAATGCGGATGTGTTGGCTGCGAAGCTGAAGGCGTTTGGGTGGCAGTATGTCGTGGTGGATGAGGGGTGGTATCTCGAGAATCCTGAGAGCGCGAGTAAGCCGGAGACGCTCGTCTATGCGTTGAATGCGCAGGGGCAGTATGGGCCGGCGGTGAATCGGTTTCCTTCGGCGGCGAATGGGGCTGGGTTCAAGCCGCTGAGCGATGCGGTGCATGCGCAAGGGCTGCGGTTTGGGATTCATATTATTCGGGGGATTCCGAAGAAGACGGTTGCGGCGAATGTGGGGATTCCGGGGAGTGGGTTTCGTGAGAGTGAGGCTGCGGATATGGCGGATGTGTGTCCGTGGAATCCGGATAACTACGGTGTGAAGGACAATGCTGCTGGGCAGGCGTGGTATGACGCGCTGATGAAGCAGTATGCGGGATGGGGCGTGGATTATCTGAAGGTGGATTGCATTGCTTCGCATCCGTTCAAGGGCGCGGAGATTCAGATGATTCATCGGGCGATTGTGAAGACGGGCCGGCCGATTGTGCTGAGCCTTTCGCCGGGGCCGACGGCGCTGGAGAATGCGGCGGTGGTGGGGGAGAATGCGCAGCTGTGGCGGATCTCGGACGATGTATGGGACAGGTGGGAGAAGGGCAAGGAGTGGTCGCAGAGTTTGAAGGCGCAGTTTCCGGTGATTGCGAGCTGGCAGAAGTTTGTGCGGCCGGGGAACTGGCCTGATGCGGATATGCTGCCGCTGGGGCATCTGGGACCGGTTCCGGGGGATGGTAAGGAGCGAGATACTCGGCTGACGAAGGATGAGCAGAGGACGATGGTGACGCTTTGGGCTATTGCCCGGTCGCCGCTGTTTCTGGGGGCGAATTTGATGCAGATGGATGGGTGGCTGGAATCGCTGGTGACGAACGCTGAGGTCATGGCGATGAATCAGCGAGGGCATGAGCAGAGGTTGGCTGGACAGGATGGCGAGTTGGTCGCGTGGGCTTCTAAGGGGGATCGGGGACAGGAGTATCTTGCGCTGTTTAATTTGGGGGATGGTGAGGTGAGGGTGGAGGCTACGCTGGCAAAGTATGGGTTTGCGGCGGAGAAGTATGCGGTGAGGGATGTCTGGGAGAAGAAAGATTTGGGGAAGGTTGGGAAGGTGGCGGGAGTGGTGTTTCCGCATGGGTTTTGGTTGTTGGAGTTGAAGAAGTAAGCAGGCGACACCTTGTTAGTAATAGATCTTGATGAAGAGGTAGCCCACGATCAGGATGGTGCAGGCGATGCCGAATCCCATGGCTAATAGTTTGAGGAAGCGGCTCCAGGGCGCGTCTGGTGAAGGATTGTAGGAGGCGTCGATTAGTACGAGGAGGTAGTGATCCTCGCGACGGATCGTTGCGACAGCCTTCTTCCACAATTCAAATTCTTCTCTGTTTTCTTTGTGGGCTGTGGCGAGGAAGTTGCGGATCAGCTTTCCAATCTTGTTTTCGTATTGCGTCTGGTCGTAATCGCGCTCGAAGGCGTCGTTTACCTGATCGATGTCGGGAAGGGTCCATGCAGACTCAGAGAAGTACATCATCTTCTTTTCAATATCGGTCAATGAGACACGTTCTAGTTGCGCTTGGGTAATGATCTTGGTTATCAGGAACTCTTTGGCGTCACGGGCGGTAGCGAATGGTTGCACGGATTGATATTAGCTTGCCGTGCCTGACGCGTTCGAGTTTTATATCCAACTGTAGGCAAACCGCAGGTCCTTCGACTGCGCCTCTCGCGATGAGATTGCCAGAGGCTCCGCTCAGGATGACACTTCTTGTGAGGATTGTCCTCAGGCAGGTATCATTCGACGCTTCATATGAGTTTGGTGCGGTGGGAGGTTGTGATGAGGCCGTAGTTGGGGTTGTGAACGATGTCTTGGCCGAAGGTTGAGAGCGAGGCGAAGGTGCTGTTGGTGCTTAGCTGGCGGGCGGCGCAGTTGTCCGGTCCCCAGGACCAGACGAGCCAGCTCAGCCCATCTTTCTGCAGGTGAGTCAGCAGCGACTGGTAGGTGAAGCCATTGGTTTTTCCGGGGCCGGCGTGGGTGCCGTCGAGATCGTAGTAGCAGTAGGCGGTGGTGCCGTTGACCTGCTCGTCCTGCTTGTTGGCTACTTCGGCGAAGACGATGGGGAGTTTGGCTGCGATGCACCTGGGGATGAACAAGAGGCCGTCGTAGGCTGCCCAATAGGCATGGGCGCTGAAGAGAAGATTGTGATTGGGGTCGGCGGTGATGAGCTGTGGGCCGGCGGTCAGGAAGGCATCGAGTGAGGTTCCGCAGTCAGGCGCGTCGATCATGAGAGGAACGGTGAGGCCGGCCCGGCGGATGTTGGCGATCGCGGTTTTATAGGCCGCGACGTAGGAGGTGAGGGCGGTCTGGGGGTTGTCGGCCCAGCGATAGAAGCCGACCTCGTTGGCGAGGTTGAGGACGATATATTTCGCGTGCTTTTGGAGGACTTTGACGACACTGGCGGAGGTCCACCAGGGGATGAGCTTTGAATTGACGAGGCCGGCGTCGGATGCGCAGGTGAGGTCGGAGAGCATGAGGATGGGAATCATGCCGGCGGTGGCGCAGCGGAGCAGGAAGGCGTCGAGATCGTTGAGGGAATACTTGGGCCGGTCGGGACTGCCGTAGTTTACGTACCACTGGATGCGGACGGCGTTGACTCCGGTCTTCGCGATTTCGGCGAGAGAATCTTTGCCGGGGAAGTTCCAGTCGTCGAGGAGAGGATAGTTGACTCCGCGAAGGATGATCTTTTTGCCGTCGAGGCCGCAGAGATCGGCGCCTGAGGTGTAGAGGGTTGTGTGAGTAGCCATGGAGCCTCTTGGTGAGACAGGATACTCGCAATACACTTTGCTTCGCGCATGGTTTCGCCTTACTATCGCCGTAGTGGACTTCCCGAAGAACAAAACGAAGATTGATCTGAATCGTGGTGCGAGCGCTGAGGCGGAGCGGCTGGTTTCGGCTGGCAAGGTGGATGATGATGCGGCGTTTGAGCTGAAGCTGCGGCCTACTCGGCTGGCGGAGTTTATTGGGCAAGAGAAGGCTAAGGAGCAGTTGGCGATTGCGTTGGAGGCGGCGAAGTCGCGTGGGGAGGCGCTGGATCATGTGCTGCTGTTTGGGCCTCCGGGGCTGGGGAAGACTACGCTGGCAACGATTATTGCGAATGAGCTGGGGGTGGGGTATCAGCAGACGAGTGGGCCGGCGCTGCAGATTCAGGGTGATCTGACGGCGATTTTGACGAATCTGCGGGAGAAGCAGGTGCTTTTTCTGGATGAGATTCATCGATTGCAGCCGGTGCTTGAGGAGAAGCTGTATACGGCTCTGGAGGACTATAAGCTCGACATCATTATTGGGCAGGGACCGGCGGCGCGGACGCATGTGATGGAGATTCGCCCGTTTACTTTTGTGGCGGCCACGACTCGACCGGGGTTGCTTTCGTCGCCGCTGCGGTCGCGGTTTGGGATTTTGTTGCGGCTGGAGTTTTATACGGACGATGAGCTTCGGTTTGTGGTGGAGCGGTCGGCGGAGGTGCTGGGGGTACCGATCGATCGCGATGGCGCGGCGGAGATTGCGATGCGTTCAAGGGGGACGCCGAGGATTGCGAATCGGCTGCTGCGAAGAGTGAGGGACTATGCGCAGGTACGGGCCGCGGGCGTGATCGACCGGCCTACGGCGAATGCGGCGCTGTCGCTGCTGGAGGTGGATGCTCATGGGTTTGATGAGCTGGACCGGCGGCTGCTGAGGACGATTATTGAGAAGTATGATGGCGGGCCGGTGGGGCTAAACACTTTAGCTGCAGCACTTGCGGAGGAGCAGGATGCGTTGGAAGAGGTGTATGAGCCGTTTCTGATTCAGATTGGATTTTTGGATCGGACTCCGCGGGGAAGGGTGGCTACGCGGCTGGCTTATGAGCATCTGGGGATTGAAATGCCTCGGAAGTTGAGTTTGTTCTGATCAAAAATGGAACTTCAATAGGAGCTTCGTGGATTCAGAAGAGAAGTATGTGAAGATAGTCGTCGACCTGCCGGATGCCGAAGACGGAGTCGGCGGCGAAGGACTATGGGCGGTCAAAGTTGGTGATGACTTGTATGAAGTTCATAATTCACCGTGGCATACGCTCGAAATCAATTACATGGATATTGTGAAAGCCGTTGCACCGGATGAGGACAAGAAGCCGCAGTTCGTGGAGGTTGTTAAGCGCGGCGGCCATCGCGCAATTCATGTGATCTTCTTCGAGAAGGGATTGCCCTGCAAAGACGACGTGCTCAGTCACATCAATAAGCTTGGCGCTACCTACGAGGGTAGTCATGAGACGTTGTTTGCGATCGACCTAGAACCAGAAGTGAACTTCGACGATGTCGCCAACTATCTGCATAAGTGCTGCGATAAAGGTTGGTTGGATATTCGGTATGCTCCTCAGCCGCAGCCGAAGGGAACGGGCGAGTAATTGCCTAAGTAGAACCTTGGCGCTTCGAGCGAATACAGGGATTCTTCGCTCCGCTCAGAATGACGGTTTCTTACCAAGGCATTGGGGCGAGTGAGAAGATTAGAGCCATGAAGGCGCTTGTCTTTGACTCGTTTGGGGACGCCGACGTTCTGCGGTATCGGGAGATCGATGAGCCTGTGTTGGGTGTGGGGCAGGCGCTGATTCGCATGAAGGCTATTGGGTTGAACTTTGCTGATATCTATCGGCGAAGGGGAAACTACCACCTGGTTGGAGATCCGCCTTACGTTCTGGGGTATGAGGGTGCGGGTGTTGTTGTGGCGATCAACGCAGACGACACGCGCTATAAGGTGGGGGACCGTGTGGCTTTTGCGGACTCTCCGCACGCGAACGCGGAGTATGTTGCGGTTCCGCTCGACCATTTGATCCGGCTGCCTGATGACATCTCGTTTGAGTCGGCCTCGGCGGTTCTGCTTCAAGGGCTCACTGCGCAGTATCTTTTGCGCGATAGTCATCGGCTGGTGAAGGGGGAGAGTGTGCTTGTTCATGCGGCGGCGGGGGGAGTGGGTTTGTACCTGACGCAGCTGGCGAAGAGTGAGGGAGCGTTTGTTGTGGGGCTGGTTTCGACGGAGTTGAAGCGTCGGGCGGTTCTCGAGGCGGGGGCTGATTTGGTGCTGCTATCGGGTTCGGATTGGGTTGATGTGGGTCGGGCAGCTACTCCGGGCGGACTGGGCTTTGATGTGGTGTATGACTCGGTGGGGATTACGCTTCGCGATAGTCTTCGTGTTGCTCGGATGGGTGGGCATGTGGTGTTTTATGGGATGTCTGGGGGAGATCCTGAGTCGGTTGATCCGCGGTTGTTGATGGATGAGTCGAAGTCGCTGACCGGAGGCGATCTTTGGAATGTGCTGACGAGTGCGGAGGAGCGAATCGCGAGGTCGAACGCGTTGTTTGCGATGATCTCAGCGGGAAAGCTACGGGTTCAGGTGGCGAAGAGCTTTGCCTTGAGTGACGGTGCGGAGGCGCACCGTCTCCTCGAGAGCAGGCAGGTGATTGGGAAGGTTCTACTCATTCCCGGTTAAGGTTTATGGGTGTTATGGAACTTTGCCCCGCTGTGTTCGTATGTGTAAGTGACATCGACTTTTAGTCGCAGGGCATAGAACGCACAAAAAAGGAGCAGCAGCAACGGATGAAAATATTCGCCATTCTATTTGTGTCGCTTTTCTCGGTGTCTGCGATTGTGGGCCAGACTTCGAAGCAGGCTGCGAGCCGAACGTGGATTGCTGACGTCACGATCATCTCGCCGGAGAGTCTCGATCATATTGAGAAGGGCAGCGTGCTGATTGAGGATGGCCGCATTGTTCGTGTCGAACGAAGACAAGGGGCGAAGGCGCCTGCCGGCGCGACGGTGATTTCGGGCAAAGGACAGTATCTTATTCCGGGCCTGATTGATTCGCATGTCCACCTCGCGTCTGTTCCTGGCATGGGTGATCAGTCGGGCAAGGCGGAGATGGTGAAGGCGTATTACCAGCAACTCCCTCGCTCCTACCTTTACTACGGTTACACCACGGTGGTTGATCTGGCGGTGTTCGATCATCAGGTGTTGAAGGATTTCAGGCAGGCGCCGCTGCATCCGGATTTGTATGACTGTGGCGAGCCTTTGGTTTTTGCGAATGGATATCCGATGTCGTTTTCGCCGCCTGATGTGCGGTTCAAATTGTTTTCGAACTTTATCTACGATCCGAAGCAGGCTTCTAGTATTCCGTCCGAATATAAGCCGGAGGATCACACTCCTGCGGCGGACGTAGCTCGGGTCAAGGGTTCCGGTGGGATTTGCGTTAAGACTTTTTACGAGCGCGGCTTTGGGCGGGACAGGAACCTGCCCGTGATGGGCGCTGATGTCATTGCAGCCGTTCGCAAGAATGCGACTGAGGACGGGCTTGTGCTGATGATGCATGCCAACTCGCTTGAGGCTCAGAGATTTGCTGTCGACGGCCATGTCGACGTGATTGCGCATGGAATGTGGAATTGGGGAGATCTCGACACAAAGACGGAGCTGCCGGATGAGATCAAACAGCTGCTCGATCGGATCGTGGAAAAGAAGATTGGGTATCAGGCCACGTTGCAGGTGCTGGAGGGTCTGCGCGCGTATTTTGACCCGGAATATCTGAAGACGGCTGCTATCTCCAAGGTTGTGCCTGGCACGATGCTGGCGTGGTTCAATACTCCCGAAGGTAAGGGGTTCAAGAAAGAGTTAGTGAACGACGACACACCGGACGCTGCCATGGCCCAGGCGTTTGACAACGGTCCGCTTCGGCACGGGCGTCAGGTGGTTGCTTATCTGGCCAGTAAAGATGCCAACTTTCTGTTTGGCACGGACACTCCGTCGGCTCCGACGTATGGAAATCTTCCGGGGTTGAATGGCTATCTTGAGATGCAGCAACTGCAAAAGGCTGGATTGTCGTTGGCACAGATCTTCAAGGCGGCCACGATCAGCAATGCGCGGGAGTTCAAGCTCGATGGGCAACTCGGAACGATTGAGCCGGGAAAGACTGCGAATCTTGTTCTGCTGAAGAAGTCTCCGCTGGAGAGCGTGGATGCGTACGACAGCATCGTCACGGTCTGGGTTCACGGAACGCCGGTCTCGCGCGATAGTCTGGCGATCGAGACCGGCAAGTAGTTTGGTTGTTGCTCCGGTCGGAAGCTTTTAATTCGCTCCAGATCGTTGCGGATTCGCTGGCGTTGTCTGGCGGAGGGCGGCGGGGACAAACTCCGTGCTCAGCATTTTGGGGCTGGCGGTGAGGTAGTAGGTGGGGATCTTGGGGAACTGCTCTTCGGTGAGAATGAGGGTGCGGAAGTCGAAGCTCTGGATTTCGGCGCGGTCTTCCATGTGGTTGCGTGCGATGGCTCCGGCTAGGGTGGTGACGAAGGTTTGCGGGTCGACGGTGTGGTTGGTGGTGGGCTCGCCGGTTGCGGTAGGCAAGGGCTTGCCGGGTTCGTCGTTGGGGAGCGGGAGGATTTTGGTTTCGATGTTGAAGCGGACCTTGGCGGCGTTGGCGGCGCGCTCGGATGCGTGTGGGAGCGATTTGCCCGGGCCGTTGCGGTAGTAGTCGACGTAGAAGGCGGTGAAGCGGAAGAGCTGCTCGACGTAGGTGGGGACGTAGGGGCTGATGAGGTGCTCGTGTTGGGCGAAGGCCACGGACACGGGCGAGAGGGCGAGGTCGTTCTTCTGGTCGGGGAACTGGGTGTGGAGCTTATCGCAGATGAAGGTGCGCTGGGCTTCGGTGCTGGAGATGTCGCGGAGGTAGACGCGGCTTTCGAGGGTGTAGGGGGCGCCGTCGGCGCGGCGGCAGGACTGCGGGCTGTAGAACTGATCGTGCCAGATGAGGGAGACGTGGTCGGTGGAGACGCCGGTGTCGGTCTCGAGGGTGGTGCTGAGCTGATCGAGGCCGGACTCGAAGGAAGGCAGGGTGTTTTCGGGGCGCAGGCCGCGGCCTCCACGGTGCGCGGAGATGTCGAAGGAGGCGAAGTAGGCGGCGTCGGAGGGATGGGCTGCGGCTTCTTCTTTGACGACGGCGCGGAGGAGGTCGGGGCGATCGGAGATGATGCCGTCGACGCGGAGGTTGATGAGGGCGCGCATCTTTTCGGGGTCGTTGGTGGTCCAGGGGACGACCTGGAAGCCGGCTTTGTGGAGCTGGGCGATGTCGACCGAAGGATTGGCGCTGAGGAGCGTGGCGTCGACGGGCGAGAGGACCGGAGTGGGTGCGCCGTGGGCTTTGGCGTGGTCGTGGGCGGCAGTCATGAGGCCGAGGTAGGGATTGGTGGGCATGGTGTTGGCCTGCTGGGCGGTGGCGATGCCGGTAAGGGCGACAAGAACAGCAGCGATGCGGGTCCCAAGAGAAATGATTGACATGGAGGCCGATGATAGTGAGTCAGGATTGCATTGTTGTGAATCTGTGTGCAACTGCAAAAGCGAAATGCGGGGGTTCTTCGCTCCGCTCAGAATGACAAGCGTCTTTTGCGCTATGAAGTTGATTGCAGGACTGCGGCTAGTTTTCCGTGTGCGGCGAGGAGTTTGGCCTCGGCGGCTGAGCGGCTGAGCGAGAGCTTCTGCATGACGATTGCGGTTTTGACGGAGCCGGCTTGTTCGAGCAGGTGCGCGGCGGTGGGCTGGTCTACTCCTGTGGCTGCGGCGATGATGCGCTGGGCGCGGTCGACGAGTTTGGCGTTGGTAGGCTGGACGTTGACCATGAGGTTGCTGTAGACGGCTCCGGCTTTGATCATGATGCCGGTGCTCAGCATGTTGAGGACGAGCTTGGTGGCGGTACCGGCTTTGAGACGCGTGCTGCCGGTGAGGACTTCGGGGCCCGTGACGGGGGCGATGGCGATGTCGGAGACGGCGGCCATCTGCGAGTTGGGGACGCAGGTGAGGGAGATGGTGAGGGCGCCGACGGAGCGGGCGTGGGCGAGTGCTCCGAGGACGTAGGGGGTGCGTCCGCTGGCGGCGATGCCGACGAGGGTGTCCTGCGGGGTGAAGTCTGCTGCGATGAGGTCGCGGCTTCCTTGTTCGGGCGAGTCTTCGGAGCGCTCGCTGGAGGTGCGGAGGGCGGAGTCTCCGCCGGCGATGATGCCTCGCACGAGTGTGGGCGGGACGGAGAAGGTGGGTGGGCACTCGGAGGCGTCGAGCACGCCGAGACGGCCGCTGGTGCCGGCTCCCATGTAGAAGAGGCGGCCTCCCTGTTCGAGGCGGGAGGCGATGGCGTCGACGGCTTTGGCGATGTTGGGGAGCTCGGCGGCTACGGCTGCGGCGACGGTGGCGTCGGCTTCGTTGATGACGCGGAGCATGTCGAGGGTGGGGAGCCGGTCGATGTTCTCGGAGGCGGGGTTGCGGGCTTCGGTGGGGAGCGTGGCGAGATCCATGTGCTCCATGATGGAGGATGGAGGGTGTCGGCGGCAATTCGGGGTGTGGATTGCCGCCGTGGAGTTTGCGATTAGTGCGAAGCGATCGCGACTGGGACTGGCGACTTCGCGGTGACGATGGCTCCGATGAGGCAGAGGGCGATGAGTATCTCCGTGATGGATGGTGGGGGGAAGATGTAGGTCCAGGTGACCACGGACATGGCGAGATAGGCGACCGTGAACGTGATGAGGATGGGGCGAAGGATGAGGGCGTTCGTTTTAGCCAATGAAGCGAGTTGCCAGAAGAGGATGGCCTCGGCCGTCAGAGAGACGCTGGCGGCGAGGCCCATGCCCATGTGGAAGTCCCAGAAGCTGCGTGTGAATCCCATGACCGGGAATGTGTTGGCTTTCATGGCCGATACGGCTATTTGTTGTGGACCCGGAGCGGGTGAGCCGAAGACGCCTCCGATGGTGTGAAGCGCGGCGTGGATGAAGGTCAGGACGGATGCGATGCGGAGGAAGAGGACGGGCTTCATGCTTTGGCCTCCCGGGTGGCTGCTTTGGCGAACTCTATAAGGGTGAGGCTCCAGGCGTTCGGGGTGTCCAACATCTCGCGGAGTTTTTCGTAGCCTTCGCCGTGACGCTCGATTGCGCTGTGCTCAAGTTCGACGAGGGTAGCGGAGGGGCCTTCTTCGGTGAAGCGGATGTGGACTTCGCTGGCTTTGGCGAGGTCGGGATTGAACTTCCAGTCGGGGCCGAGGTGCCAGGAGAAGGTGACGCGATGCGGCGGCTCCCAGGCGAGGATATGGCCCCAGTTGCAGTCGTTGCCTTCGGCGTCGCGCTCGTACCAGCGGCCGCCTTTGCGCGGCTCGACGATGATGTTTTGGAAGGGTTTCTCGCCGATGTGATGCTCGGCGGGCCACCAGGTCTCCATCTGCTCGACGAAGACGGAAAAGGCGTGTTCGATGGGAACGGGAACGCGCACGCTTTTATTGACGACGGCTGGTTCGACGATGTTTGCCATGCTTTTCTTTCCCTTTCTGCGGTGAGATTTTTTGAGAGGCTGCGGCTTGGAACGCGCTCATGGCCTTGTCCCAGACCTGGTCGAAGTGCGCACGGAGGCGAGCGACTCCTTCGGGATCTAACTGGTAGAGGCGGCGGGTTCCGGTCTTCCTGTCGGTGACGAGGCCCGCGTCCTTGAGCACGCGCAGGTGCTGCGAGACGGCCGGGCGGCTGACGGGAGAGGTCTCTGCGAGCTCGTGAACGGCCATGGGCCCGTTGGCAAGTTTCTGAAAGATGGCCATGCGGGTGGCATCGCCAAGGGCGTCGAGGCCGGCTTGTAGGTAAGTGTCCACTTACGGTAAGTGATAGCTTACGGATAAGAAATCTGTCAATAGAGAATTTTTTCTTATGCCATTCTCGAAATCAGCTGGGATTTTGCTGTGTCCTGGGTGACTGCTGGATTCGCTTTCGTCTCCACCACGCAAGTGTCCAGATGATTGCAATGAGAATCGCGACAGCAAAATAGGGAAGATGGGAAGTTAGCCATATTGCTCTTTGGATCCGTGCCCTAAGTTGCGTGGCTTTTCGGATCGACTCTGCTGAGATATCGACCGATTGGTCCCAGTTCATTGTCCTGAGGCGAGGTAGAAATCCGTGATGAACGCAGCCCGCCAGGTTGTAGACGCCGACCACGTGCGTGAAATGGCTGGCGACGATCAGGTCGCGCGAAAATTCCTCCCAGTTGAGCGGTGCGAATCGGGGTGCTGCATCGGAGCCGCTGGTGACGCCGACCGCAATGGCCTGTGCCTCCGGGCCGTAGACCCAGATTAACGCTGAGTCGAGTCGCTTGTTGAAGCTGGTGTAGATCATGAGGACTTCGCGGTCACCCCGGACATCTACGATGCCGGCAAGCCGTTCCAGCAGTGTGGAATGTACTCTTCGCGCGTCTGCGATGAATGGAAATTGATAGGTCTCGACGGGATATCCATGGGCTTGAATTTCGCGAATGAGTGAGGCGTAGGATTCTCTGGCGCGGCGGACGCGGTCGATGTCGAAGTAGCGCGTGATGAGCGTCCAGGCTAGACGCGATTTGCTGTTTCGCAATGCGGCGAACTCCTGGATGTTGGGTTCTATGTCCAGCCCTACTCCTGCCCATCGCAAACTGTAGGTGTTGGTCCATGTGAGAAAGTCTGCAAAGCGCGCTGCTGCCTCCGGGGCATTGCTGGCATTCAGGTAGTAGCCTTGCTCTGGCGGCAGTGCAAGCCACGCGGTTACAGGAATGCCAGCGTCGTTCAGTTGGCGGACAATGCGGGCACGGTCGGGGCTAAGGTCTGGAAGAGCCAGCGCGATGCCTGCATTCAAGGCTTTGAGATCGGAGATTACATCCGGTTGGGAGAACAGAGTTTCCAGTTCGGTCGTGGAACCGTCGCAGGCAAATACCAGATGCGCAGGACCGTCTCTGTTTTCGCCGGAGATACGGATGTCTCCCGGTGACGCATTGCCCGGCCCTGGGGCGAATCCACCAATCGAGATAGATAGGATGGCGATTGCCGCGAGTGAGAGCCAGGAAGCCATACGCTAGACACTCCACTTCGAGGACCGAAGCGCGAAGGTGTTCCCTCATCTTTAGGTTATGCCATTGTTGACCTGACGGGCGATATGAAATCCGTTGTAGGCCCGGGCGAACGGGGGCGACTGTATCGTAAGGGCTGGCATCTTACGGATTAGAGAATCAGGAATTTCGGCGGCCATCTTTTACATTGACTATGAGCCCTTCACGCTACGCGCTTTCTGCTTCAGTCGTCGCGGTTGTGCTCTTCCTTGTCTGGCTTGTTTGGCCTGCGCGTACAAAGAGCGACGATTCAAGTCAGCCAACGGACAGTGCAGCGTCTGTGCCGGTATCGAGCGTTGCGGTTGCTCATGACGATGGAGTAACGACGGTCTATGCGCATAACCTGATGCTGCGCAAAGGGCCGGACTTTCGCATCTATGTTCGCTGGATTCGCGGCCAGATGCTGCGCACTCGAAAGGACGATGAGCCTTCGCTCGATGATCCTGAGTCGTTTGTCTTCCTCATTCAGAAGGGTGTCATTCACGCGAATCTTGGTGACATCAGTACTTTTCTCAACACGAGTATGCCTCAGTCTCCGCTCAAGAAGGTCACTGTGACGGGTGAGGGGGATCAGCTCAAAATTAGCGGTACTCTGCATAAGCTGCTGGTGCCGTTGCCTGTCGAGATGGTCAGCACGATCTCGGCTATGCCGGATGGGCGCGTTCATTTGCACATTACCAAGATTGGCGTGCTGAAGGTTCCGGTGAAGGGGTTGATGCACGGGCTTCATCTGGATATCAAGGACATTGTGGGTTCCACGCCTGTGTCGGGTGTTGAGGTGTCGGGCAACGATCTTTATCTGGATACTACGAAGCTGTTGCCGCCGCCACATATTCGCGGCTTGCTCACGAGCATTACAGTGGTGGTGCCGGATCTTGTGCTGGTCTACGGCAATGCTCCGAATGACGAGACGAAGCTTGCTCAGTGGCATAATTTTCTGCGGTTCGAGGGAGGTACGGTCGACTTTGGCAAGCTGACCATGCACAAGTCTGACCTTACTTTGATCGACGCATCGGATGATGCATGGTTTGATCTTGATCTGGTCAATTATCAGGCGCAGCTGGTTAATGGTGTTAGCCGGATGACGCCAGAGGCTGGGCTCGAGATCTTTATGCCGGACCTCAACGACCGGAATAAGTCGGTTAAGAAGATTCCTCTGGACTGGCTCAAGGATCGCAACCGCTCGCTGCCGCAGGGTGTCCCGATGCCGGCCAAGTAGATGAGATCGGAACGCTAGTTTTTCATCAGCTCTTCGATATCGATATCTTTTTGGGTCGTTTTTGCGGGAGCGAGTTCGATGTTCTGTCCTGTGATGTCGCTGTCGGTCACGATGACTGACTGCTTGCCATTCTGGTAGCTGCGCAGCGTATGAATCGACTCAACAGCCATGAAAGGTGTCGGCTTTTTCGTCAGGGGCTCGGTGTCGGCTGCATTGGAGACGAGCAGGTCGTAGGTGCCGGGGGGAACGAACGTCACGGTGAAGTTGCCGTGAGTATCGACGTTGGCTGAACGCGAAAAATCTTTATCCTGCGTGTCTGTGAGCATCACTGATGCTGTGTTGAGACCGTGGTGGTCCTCGGCTGAGGCGATGTGGCCGCTGACCGAGTGGAGGCCCGCGAGTTTGATGGTCACCTCTTCGTCCCCGCGGTCTTCCGCGGTATGCAGGGTCACGGGCTTCGCGTCGGCCTGATGAAATGCGGCAGGGGCGAAGACGAAGATTGGGGAATCCATCATGCTGCCCATGTTCATGACGCCGTTCCTCATCATGAACTGCATGCGGGTTTGCAACATTGCCTTGATGAGATAGTCCCCAGGGGCCAACCCTGAGATGCGAAAGTGGCCCAGGTCGTCAGTGATCGAGAACTCGCCGCCGCCGTTTCCCATGGGGGGATGTGCGAGCATTGAGAACTGTGGCGGAATAACAATCTCTTTGGTCTTCGCAGAGACAACCGTAACTGTGACTTGTGTAGCCGGGCTACCGTCGTCCCATACGACCTTGCCGGAGATCGCAGCTCCGCGATTGACGAGGATATCGGCCCGGACCGAGCGGTCGGCGGTGACATGCACCATCGGAATGTCGGGAATCGACTTCCGGAGATCAGCACCGGCAGCAAGGGCCGTCTGCACGATACTCCCCGCCTGCACGTATCCCGGGACCGAGGCGAAGACGTAATAATCTCCCGGAGGCACATTCGTTGCTTCAAAGCTGCCGTCGATGTCGCTCTGCGTCTGCACCATGTTGCCCCCGGTGTACGCCTTTATCGCAGCCTTGATCTGGGCGGGATCGGGTTTGGCGTTGGGATCGGCGTTCGGTGGCGTTGTGATCTCTGTGGGCACGCCGAAGAGCATCACGTGAGCGAACCTTGCGGGACGCTGCGTGTCGCTACAGGTGACGTGGCCTGTGACGGTGCCTCCGGATGGAGCGGGCGTGGGCTGTTGTGCCAGAGAGGGAGAGGCGAGCAGAACGAGAATCAGGGCGCGAGTCCTGAAGGGCAACATTGGCCAAGTATCGAATTGGATTCTTAAGGGAGCAAGAGAAAAATTGCTGGTAGTGAAGGCTTCGCCTTCCTGAAGCGAGGAATGGTTATGGGACGATGACGACGGCTCCGTCTGCGGTCTCCTGCTTTACGGCGTGGACGGCTTCGTTGGCCTGCGCGAGGGGGAAGGTTTTGATGCGGGGTTTGAGACCGATCTCTCCGGCTAACTTGAGGAAGTCGCGGGCGTCGGCGCGGGTCATGTTGGCTACGCTGCGGATCTGACGCTCGCCCCAGAGGAGCTTGTCGTAGTCGAAGGCGGGCATCTGGTCGAGGTGGATGGCGTTGATGGCGACGACTCCGCCTTTGCGCAGGCTGGAGAGCGCGCTTACGACGACGGCTCCGCTGGGCGCGAAGGTGATGGCGCGGTCGAGTTCGACGGGTGGGCTCTGCTGGTCGGTGCCGACCCAGGCTGCGCCGAGGGCGGTGGCTGCGGCGCGGTGGGCTTCGCCGCGGGTGGAGACGTAGACTTCGCAGCCCCAGTGGCGAAGGACTTCGATGGCGAGGCTGGCGGAGGAGCCGAAGCCGAAGAGGCCGACTCGTTCGCGGGGTTTGACTCCGGCGACGCGCAGACTGCGGAAGCCGATGATGCCGGCGCAGAGCAGGGGGGCGACGTGGGTGTCGTCGAGGGTGTGTGGCAGGGGGAAGGTGAAGCCAGTGCGGGCGAGGACGTATTCGGCGTAGCCTCCGTCGACGGTGTAGCCGGTGAAGACGGGGTTGTCGCAGAGGTTTTCTTCGCCGCGGAGACAGTAGGGGCAGATGCCGTCGGTTCCGCCGACCCAGGAGACGCCGACGCGCGCGCCGTTTGGAAGTGCCGGGGAGCCGCCTTCGACGACCTCGCCGACGATCTGGTGGCCCGGGATGAGGTGGCGACGGATGGGCGGGAGGTCGCCTTCGATGATGTGGAGGTCGGTGCGGCAGACTCCGCAGGCGAGCACGCGGAGGAGGACGTATCCAGCGATCAGCTTGGGGCGGGGGACGTCCTCAACGATTAGAAGGGGGTTTGTGCGGCGGAAAGAGTTGAAGACTGCGGCCTTCACGGGGCACTCCCTGGTGACAGTTGCTTAGTGCTTCGATGCAGAAGAGGCGGGTCGCGCTTCGCCGGAAAGTGGTTTAGTACTGGCCGTAGCGGCCCTTGATGGAGTCGAGGAGCTTGGCGGAGTCGTAGCCTACGCCGTCTTTGAAGACGATCTCGACGTTTTCGATGTCGGAGATTTTGGTGCTGGGGTCGCCTTTGATGACGACGAGGTCGGCGTTTTTGCCGGGGGCGATGGAGCCGATGCGCGCTTGCTGGTTGAGGTAGGTGGCTCCGTTGAGGGTGGCGATTTTGATGGCTTCGACGGGAGTGAAGCCGGCCTGGACGAGGAGTTCGACCTCGCGCTGGTCGCCGTAGCCGGGCAGGACGTGGCCGTCGCCGGTGGGGTCGGGCCCGGCGAGCAGGGTTCCTCCGGCGGCGGCGAAGGCTCGCTCCATGTCGAGCTCGCGCTGGAAGAGGACGGCGCGTGGGTTGGGATTTTGGCGGGCTGCGGGTGCGGTGCTCTGGAGGTTGCGGACGTAGAGGTAGGCCTCGCGGGCCTGCGGGGTCATCGCAGCGAGGATGCGGGGTTCGAGCGGTGGGCGGCCGTTGCCGTCGGCTTCGAAGACCGGCAGCGTGGAGGTGATGGCGACGTGGTGGTCGATGAGGAGTTTGAAGAGAGCCTTGGCCTCGGGGCTGTCGGGGGTCATTTTCTGGCGCGTGGGTGTGCCGGAGGTCTTGGGGCAGAGGTCGGCCTGCTTGTCGGGGTCGAGCTGGGTGTTCACAACGAAGCCGTGCTCGAGGTTGTCGATGCCTAGCTCGGCGGCCTCAGGGTAGGTGACGGAGCAGAGGTGGCCAGTGACCTTGAGGTTGAGCTTATGGGCTTCGTCGATGGCGGCCTTCAGCTCGTCGCGGGTGATGTTCATGTAGGCCTTGAAGCTGGTGACGCCTTGTGCGGCCCAGAAGCGAACGGTCTGGCGGGCGTCTTCGGCGTCGCGGAGGTTGTGCATCTGGAGGAAGGGGGAGTTGGGGCCTTCGAGGTAGGGGCCGGTGACGTCCATGTGCGGGCCGGGGAGATGGCCGGCGTCGATCTCGCGGCGGAGGTTGAGGTCGGTGTAGGGCTCGACGCTGCCGGTGGTGCGGAGGGTGGTGACGCCTGCGGCGAGGTACATGCGCGGGGCCGAAAAGGTCATCTGGGGGACGATGAGGGGTGGCTCGCTGTTGCCGAGCGCGTCGAAGTTGGGGCGGGCGATGTAGTACATGTGGTCGTGCATGCCGACCAGGCCCGGGATGACGGTGTAGCCGTGGAGGTCGAGGATTTGGGCCTGGGCGGCGGTGGGGGGATTGCTCGAGATGCTGGTGATCTTGCCGTTTTCGATGAGGATGGACTGGTCTTCGAGGGGAGCGGCGCCGGTGCCGTCGATGATGCGGACGTGGGTGAGGAGAGTCCGGGGGCCGTTGATTTTGATGAATTTGGTGACGGCTGGAGGTGGAGTGGGGGTTTGTGCGGGAAGTGTGATGGCTGCGGTGGCGAGGCAGATCGCCAGGGCGGCAGTGTGGCGACGGTCCATGGGTGTTCTCCAGTGGGTGAGTTTACGTGAGATTTGGCCGGGAGCGACGATTTTAGGGCGTTTGGAGCCGTAAAATAGAGAGGATTGCGAAAAATCTGAACGGCGCATGGCGCAGAGGACGAAACGAGCGGAATGAGCATTGAATCGAAGGCAGTATTGGCAGGACAGGTAGAGGCAGCGGCGAAGGCGGCTGGGCTGGTGGCAGTTTCGAGCGAAGTGGGCAAAGACTTCTCCGGCAACCCGACGACGCGGTTCACGCTGGCGCTGGCCGCGGATAAGGCGAAGACGGAAGTGCTGGAGCTGAGCGATCGCTTCGATTTCAGCCGGGCGGATCTGCTGGCCGATGTCAGCTCGTATCTTGCCGAGTCGGCTAAGCGGCTCAGGAATCCGCGGCCGGACTGCTATTTGACGCTGCATGGTCTGCCGCTGAGCTTCGGCAAGTTCGAGTGGCCGTTCCACCTGTCGACCTCGGGCGCGGATACCTATCTGGTACATGGCGAGATACGTCTGGAGGATGGGAACGAGAGCGTGCTGCACGCGAAGATCGCCGCGTCGATGACGGTGACGTTTGCCGAGATCGTGAAGGCTCCGGAGCAGCCGTTTGCTGAGGGCTTTATTTACAACGCGGTACGCAAGACGATGGATCAGGGGCAGCTGGAGCTGGTCAAGAGCGGTAACCGTCAGCCGGTGCCGGTGACGACGCGCTACTACAGCCCGTGGAAGAAGCGGTTCAGCTTCAACGACACGACGGAGGCGCAGCGGCAGGAGTTTCTGGCGGCGAAGGCCTTCTGGCTATCGGGCGTGCTGGGCGGCGGACAGCCGGTGTGGCTGCTGGATCCGCGGGATGCGCAGTACCTGAACACGACGGTTGAGGAATTGAGCAAATCGGCGGTTGCGCTGGCTCGCGAGGGTGTGTTGCTGCTGGCTACCGATATGGAGTTTGCCACGCCAACCGAGGCCCTGATGGGGCATCGCACGAAATATGAGGCAGAAGTGGCGGCGCAGCTGGCGTTCATCAAGCCTTCGTTCAACGAAGAGATGCGCGGCGGCCATACGAATATGTAATCGGGCGAATTTTGTGTTCGTCATTGGAACAATTGAGGCCGCGTGGATAGTATTCACGCGGCTTTCATGTTCATTGGCCACGGATTTGCTCTGGGATTCCGGGATAGAGTGCTTCCAATAGCCTGTATTTACTGGAGTTGTCCATCCCACTTTTGTCGATTTGCCAGTGATTGCGCGGCTATGATAGTGTCCCTTTCGGCCTTAAGGTGAACCTCGGCCTGTAGGCAATGAGGAAATGATGAAAAAGCTAATTCGCATTGCAACGCCACTGATGGCAGTGGCACTTATGAGCGGCGCCCCGATTTTTGCGCACGCCCAGAACCAAGCCTCTCCCGCACAGACGCAGGAATGGAATACTCCGCCGCAAGGCACAGAGCAGGCCCAGCAGGGCTATCGCGATGGCATTGAAGCCGCCCAGCTGGACCGGGCTGCCAAGCGCAAGATCGACGCTAAGGCGTCGCATCTGTACGTGCACCCGCCAGTAAAGGGCGCGGCTCGCGACGAGTATCGTTCCGGCTTTACCGCAGGGTACGAGGCAGCGATCAAGCACAGCAATTCGGGCGTCTAAACGGAGAGACTCCGCGGCGTGTGCCGAAATGCTGTACAAAAGAAGTAAGGAGAAGGGTCCCAACGCGGGACCTTTTTCTTTGGTCTATGGTTTAGAGGTGACGCTGTATATGGGGAGATGTTTGCGATGCGGGTGATGGGATTGCTGTCTGCGGTGTTGCTTGCGAGCTGTGCGGGAATGGCGCTGGCGCAGGATGTTTCTCCGGCAAGTGGCGCGGCGCAGGCTGCTCCGGCGGGCCGGGCCGCGGAGGCTCCGATTGATGGGCTGGTGCGGAAGGATCCCTATACCGTTGCGTTGACGCTGCCGGGTAAGCATGCGGGGCGTGGCGTCGATGCCGGGCCTGACCTGCTGTTGAATGACTTTGAGTTTGAAGGCAATCCCGTGATGACCGACAAGCTGCACTTCAAGCAGCTCGCGCCGGGGGTGGTCGAGATCACCAGCGTGGCGTACTCGGTGGGGGACTGGCGGTTCCGCGTGCGCGATGCGGGGAATTATTACGGGCTGGGCGAGCGCTTTGACTCCCTGAACCATTCGCACACCATCGTGATGAATTCCTCACAGGACAACGCCGGATCGAAGGGATCAACGACTTATCAGCCGATTCCGTTCTTCATGAGCACGACGGGCTATGGTCTTTGGCTGGATACGACGTCCGAGGCCAGCTTCGATATGAATGCTACCAGCGGGTCGGACGTGATCGTCGATGTGCCCGCCCAGAAGCTGCGGCTGGTGCTGTTTACGGGGCCGGAGTTTCCGAAGATTCTTGAACGCTTTACTGCGCAGGCGGGACGGGCGATTCTACCGCCATACTGGGCTTTTGCGCCGTGGATGGGCCGCGACTACCACCAGAATCAGGCTCAGGTGTTGGAGGATGTCGATAAGACGCGAGCGCTGGGCCTGCCGGCGAGTGTGATCCTGATCGACTCGCCGTGGACAACGTCCTATAACAGTTACAAATTCAATCCGAAGCAGTTTGACGACGCGGCGGCGATGGTGAAACATCTGCACGGCGAAGGCTACAAGCTTGTGCTGTGGCATACGTCATGGATCAACTCGCAGTCGGCCACGCCGTATGAGAAGGGCTTCGAAGGCAAGATGGAGCCGCATGCGGAGAACTACGATGAGGCGGCTGGTAACGGATTTTTCGTAAAGACTCCCGATGGCAAGCCGTACGTGGGACGATGGTGGAAGGGAACGGGGTCGATGATCGACTTCACGAATCCTTCGGCGAAGCGGTGGTGGCAGGATCAGGTGCGGCAGGTTATTGCTGTGGGAGCCGACGGCTTCAAGGACGATGATGCCGAGGGGAGCTTTCAGGGTGAAGTGAAGTTCGCTGATGGGACCGACAAGCGGATAATGCGAAATCGTTACGCCGTGCTCTACAACAATGCGATGGAAGAGCTGATCCAGAAAGATCTGAAGGGCAACGGCGTGTTGTTCGCCCGCAGCGTTACAACGGACGGACACGCTGGCGCGAACGGTATCGGCTTCCTGTGGGGCGGTGACAACGAATCGAGCTTTAGCCCAGAGAATGGATTGCCGACGGCTGTAACCGCGGGGTTGAACGCGGGCATGAGTGGGCTGCCGCTTTGGACGGCTGATCTGGGTGGATATTTGAAGGTGGGCGAGACGCAGGACCCGCTGGTGCAGATGCGGTGGACGGAGTACTCGGCGTTTTCGCCGACGATGGAGATTCTGTCGCAAACGAATCAGCAGCCGTGGAACTGGGACGAGAAGACCGGCGGGACGAAGGCGCTTGATGTGTATCGCAAGTATGTGACGCTGCACATGAGCCTGTTTCCGTACCGCTATGCCGCGGCGCAGGAGGCGGCGAAGACGGGCATGCCCATCATGCGGGCTCTTGTGCTGACGAATCAGAACGACGATCGCGCGCGCATGGCGAAGGATGAGTACATGTTCGGGCCGGATTTTCTTGTCGCCCCGGTTCTCGACGAAAATCCACTCCGCATTGTTTATCTGCCTGAGGGCGACTGGGTGGACTATTGGACGGGTGCACGGATCGCCGGAGGGAGATCGCTGCCAGTCGATGCGCCAGTCGATGTGCTGCCGTTGTATGTTCGCGCCGGAGCGGTCATTCCGAAGATTCCTGAAGACGTGATGACACTGGTTCCGCAGAGCGAGAGCGGGAACAGCAAAGTGAAGTCGCTGGACGATCGCCGCGTGTATGAGCTGATTGGTGGCGCTGGCGCTGCGGATGCGAACGTGACGGATTTCGAGGGACGCAAGCTTTCGCGGGGAGTGAACTCGCTGAAGATCAGCGGGGATTCTGCGGCGCACGTCATTCTGCGTTGGCGGTTCGGCAAGGTGAATAACGTGAGTGTGGATGGTTCACAGGTGAAGGTGCAGAATGGGCCGGATGGGGATTTTGTTGAGTTCGACCATCTGAAGGAGAGCGCTGTCGCGTGGCAGTGAACTACACGGCAGGTGGGCTGAGGAGCTGATCTGCTGCTGTGGTTGCTCCGCAATGAGGACAGAAAGTTGCGTTCGGCTCGATGATGGCGCCGCATGCACGGCAGGTCAGAGTTGCGGGTGGCGGTGCGGCCTGCATGGGAGTGTTGAGGATTTGGGCGGCGATATAGGCGGCTTGTTCGGCGTTGTAGCGACGGACTCGGCCCGGCATGAAGAAGGCGTCGATAAAGCCGAGGATGGCGGAGATGCCCGTCCAGAAGAAGCAAAGATAGAGTATGCCCAGGCCATTGCGGCGGATGTAAAACTGGTGGATGCCGAAGTTGCCGAGAAAGATAGCGAGCAGGACACCAATGACCTCGTCGCGGCGGGCGTGCGCGAACTCGGCGTAGAACCAGGCACGCTGATGGTCGGTCATGTTGGCGGTTGGAATAGGGTCGGCGTACTGCATAGAGTTGGAATCTCCGATCTTGCAGAAGATACGCGCTTTTAGGTGGCAAGGTTCCCGATGACTCAGAGGGGCATCTAAGACGCGATTGGTCGCACTTTACAGCTGATCGAAGTCGCCGTAAAGTTTTTGTTTAATCGCGTCGTCGAGGCAACGGCGTATCGCGATCGCCAGTCTGAATAAGGAAATCAGGAGGTCGTCTATGCAATCGGTACATGCTGGGCAGTGCGGGCTCTGTACGCATTTTGGGGAAAACCATGCGAAGAACTCGGCGCTGGTGACGATCCTCACAAGCCATAAAGCACCGTTGAATATGCTGGATGAGTGCGGCCATCCGAAACATGCTGCGTTGCACTTGAAGGTGACTCCGATCAGTGGGTGTGATGGCTTCCATGCCGCCGCGCAGGCGTAAGACAAAATCTATTGTTGGTTAAACTCAAAAGCCCCCGCAGAAGCGAGGGCTTTCGATTTTGAAAGTAGCGCAGACTACATTTCCTTGACGCCGTCGACGAACGCCTTCAGCTTGCGGCTGCGACTTGGGTGACGGAGCTTGCGAAGTGCCTTGGCCTCTATCTGGCGGATGCGCTCGCGCGTTACCTGGAAGCTCTGACCGACTTCTTCCAGCGTGTGCTCGGAGCCATCCTCGAGACCGAAGCGCATCTTGATCACGCGCTCTTCCCGCGGAGTCAGGGTGCGAAGGACCTGCGAGGTGTACTCCTTCAGGTTGACTGAGATGACGGCGTCAGACGGGCTGACGGCCATGCGGTCTTCGATGAAGTCGCCAAGGTGCGAATCTTCCTCTTCACCGATCGGCGTCTCGAGAGAGATGGGCTCCTGTGCGATCTTGAGGACCTTGCGGACCTTCGCGACGGGGATGTCCATGCGCCGGGCAATTTCCTCGGATGAGGCTTCTCGTCCAAGCTCCTGCACCAGCTGACGCGAGGTGCGGATGAGCTTGTTGATCGTTTCGATCATGTGCACCGGGATACGAATGGTGCGGGCCTGGTCGGCGATGGCGCGGGTGATGGCCTGACGAATCCACCACGTTGCGTACGTCGAGAATTTGTAACCGCGACGGTACTCAAATTTATCAACGGCTTTCATCAGACCGATGTTGCCTTCCTGAATCAGATCGAGGAACTGCAAGCCACGGTTGGTGTACTTCTTCGCGATGGAGACGACGAGGCGAAGGTTAGCTTCGATCAGCTCACGCTTGGCGCGCTCTGCGTCCATGTCGCCCTGAATCATCTCGCGCTGCGTGCGCTTCAGGTCGGCGATGGAGATGCCGGCGTCCTGCTCGATGCGCTCGAGGTCGGTGCGGCAGTTCTTCTGCTGGCGCTTGTACTCCTTGCGCAGCTCTTCGGACTTCGAGGCTTCGTGCTTGGTCTCGAGCGTCTTGATCTGGCGCTCCAGCGTGCGCATCGCGTCGACGGTCTTGTTGACCTTGTCGAGCAGCCGCTTTTTCTCGCCGTTGGTGTACTTCAGCTCGCGGACGATACGGTTGATGTAGACGTGCTCGCGGCCAATGAGCCAGCGGGTTTTACGCACGTCCTTGGCCTTAGCCTTGGCATCTTTACCATGCGGCGTAGCGAGTTTCTCTTCCAGCGCATGAATCTTCTTCTGGTGCTTTAGAATCACGTCGATGCGGGAGACAGTTGCACGAACGCGCGCTGCAAGGATCTCTTCAGTCAGCTCTTCTTCATCGAAGGTGACTACTTCCTTGATGTTGCGAACACCCCGCTTCAGGTCTTCGCCGAGCGCTACGATCTCACGGATGACGATGGGCGAACGCGAGATTGCTTTCATCACGCGAAGCTGTCCGCGCTCGATGCGCTTGGCGATTTCGACTTCGCCCTCACGCGTCAGCAGCGGAACGGTGCCCATCTCGCGCAGGTACATGCGCACGGGGTCGTTGGTCTTCTCGAGTGTGCCGGGCGAGAGGTCAAGTTCCACGTCCTCGGACTCTTCGCCGGCTTCGGGCTCATACTTGTCGCGGTCTCCACTGAACTTCGACTCACCAGAGAGCACATCGATGCCCTGTGTGTTGATGGTCGTCAGCAGATCGTCGAGATCATCCGGTGTGGTGATATCTCCGGGCAGCAGGTCGTTGACCTCGCCGTAGGTGAGATACCCCTTCTCCTTACCGGTGTCTATGAGCTTGTCTATGTCGTCTTCGTACTTATCGATTTCTTCAGCCACGGCTGTGCGCACTCCTGCGAAAGATTCTTGTAGTTGGGATGCCGCCAGTCACAGTAATTGGTACCCAGGCGGACAAATCCCTTGGTTATTGCGTAAATGGCAGGGAGCAGGTAGCGGTTTAGACCGCTTTGGCCAGCCGTATGACCTCAGGGGGTCAGGGCATGTATAGGCACACTTCCCGAGCTAATCACAGCATACCACATCGTTTTAGACGTTTTACGTGGAGAAAAGATTCGGTGGCGGTGTACGCAGGGGTTCTCCCTTGACGCCATTTTGGTGTCGGGGGCAGCGCCTCAGGTGAATATCCTTGCCGGCAGAGCCGTAATCGTGGCTGCAATGGCTGCAGCGCATGTGATAAATCGTCTGTCCGGGAAAGGATTCCGAGGGAAATCCGGTCCTGGCAATGACGATTTGGCCGTGTTTGTTCTTGAATCCGGGGTCTGTGGTCTGAAAACGGGTCATTTTTCCAATGGAACAGCGTGTTGGGTGAACCAGGCGATCAGCTCCTCTTCAGTGAGGGAGCCGTCGGCCAAGTGCAAGAATGTAAAGTACTTCTCTTCGGGAGTCGAAATCACTTTCAACCCGTTTAAGCGCAGAAAGCCCTCGGAGATGACTAGAGCCGTCGGTTTATTGCCATCGATAAAAGGATGGTTTCGAGCCAGCCCGAATGCATACGAGGCGGCTAGCCGTGGGAGAGTTGCATCGTCGGTATACGCGAAGACATTGCGCGGGTTGGACAGTGCCGGGTCGAGAAGGGACTCGTCACGGAGGCCGTCGGAGCCGCCATGCTCCGCCAACTGTCTTGAATGCACGACGAGAACTTCTGGTTTATCAATCCAGATCGGCTCGTCCACTTATTCCGCCAGTTTCTTCAGAACATCGCGATTTTCTCGCATGACGTGCTCAAACGCGTCGAGCTTATCTGCGAACGAAGCACTATACGGAGTCAGACGAATCCCATCTGGCGCATCGGTGAAATAGACCGTGTCGCCCTTTTCGACGTGAAGCCGATTCAGAATTTCTTTGGGTAAGACAACTCCCACTGAATTTCCAATGGTGATGATTTTGGCTGAGGTGGCCATATCAAGCTCCTGGTCAAATTATAACAAACGTTATAACTAAAACCTCAGCTCTCCAACTGGGGCTCGTTGTTCCGAAACCGCGCAAGCAGGGCAGACGGGCGCAGCGAGGGGGGGTAATGGAGCATGCTGGCGACGAAAGCAGGCAGTGTGTCTTCTGTGAGGCGCAGGGACTCAGGCAGAACATTGATGTTCATCACCAGTTCGGAGACGACCAGCGAAGCGGCTGCGGCGAATAGCCCATAATGTTTGGCCAAAAAGTATGTCAGAACAACCGTAATACTGGTTGCAAAGAGGTAATTAGCGGCTAGCTTTTGGTGCCGGTTGATCGCCGCGACCAAAGTTGAGCTGGTGGACCACAAGGTGTAAACCACGACCACTAGAAGCAATATGTTCAGTATCGGTCGGCTGGGCGGGACATGGCCGCCGGTCCAGTGGGTGAGGAACCAGGGGCCGACCGTCATCATGATGGCGACGATACCCAAAGAGATGATCAACGCCATCTGGCAGGACCGCCGATGCAGCGAGCGGAGCAGTGGAATGTTGTTGGTTCCAAATGCGCTCGACAACTCGGGCCAGAAAGTATTGTTCACCATCGACATCATCTGCAAGGCGACGCGGGAGACGGTGCGAGCGGTTCCGAAGATGACGACGGCGGTGGGGCCGAGAGCATAGCCGACGGCCATCAACGTTCCTTGAAGATTGAGGGCATTGCCCATCGGGAAGGCCATGAAGGCAAAGGCAGGCGGAGCTAGCCGGCGAATTTCGGCAAAGCTGGCATGGCTCCATCCGTAGCGGATCCATGGAAGGTCGCGGCGGACCATAATGCAGAGCACAAGCGTAAAGAAGGCGTTGGCCAGAGCCAGCACGAGTGCGGTCACGCGTGCCCCTCCGCCAAGGCATACCGGTATCAGCATGATCCCGAAAGCCGCGAGCGAGAACATGCTCTTCATGAACGAGCCGTAGGCATATCGGGCGACGCACCGGTACGCCGACTGCAGCAGGGCCTCAAGCTGGCTGAGCAGGACAGAGCAGCCGAGGTAGAAGATGACCCACTTGCTGTCGACGGGCCCGATCTCATGCAGCTTCAAATAGTGTGCGACTGGAAAGCAGTAGAGAGCGATGCCGAACAGAAGCATTACCGTCGAGCAAGCAATGGCGATAAGCCACCAGCAGCTCTGGAAGACCCTTAGAGCGCCCTCGCGGTCTCCGCGCGCTGCCATCATGGTCATCTCGTTGCCTGCCACGTTTCCAAAGCCCATATTGCTGAGGCTGAGATAGGTCGGGATGGCTGTCACGATCATCCATTCGCCGTAGAGCGGAACGCTCCAGAAGTGCAGGAAGACCGGCACCTGGATGAGCTGAATCAGCGACGTCGCAAACTTGCTGATGACGTTCGAAAGAAAGCCGAAGAAGAGGCGTTGTTTTGTGGCGTTATCCATGATCTCTGTTTCGGCGATACGTTGATAGGGCTGCTGCTACTGACGTTGAAGACTGGAATAGACCTTCTGGGCGAAAGGGCGAATGAACTGTTTCCCGCGCTCCGCCACATTGCGAAAGCTGCGTGGGAGCGGACGATCGGCAACGAGCGAATCGAGGATAGCTTCCCCATCCACTCGTGCAGCCCACGGCTGGAAGAGCGGGAAAAGGGCGGCTCGCTCCGGTATCGAAAAATAGTCGTAGGCTCCAGTGATGTAACGAAGGAAGTTGACCCGGCTGGCTTTGTCGATCCAGGTGAGGTCTTTCATGCCGGCCCGTTTAGCCGCTAGCGGAAAGACTTCGTAGAACATGCGCTGCTCATCGCGTACCCACATGTGAATGCGCTTGCGAAACTTATCTCCATCGTGACCGACGCGATATTGGCTGATCAGCTCGTTCTCGTAGACGAATGAGCCAAACGGAGCGATCTGCACGCAGAGCGCCCAGTCCGCGAGCGATTCAAACGACTCGGGTATGGGGCCGGCCTTGAGAAACGCCGCACGCTGGATGGCAAAGGCGGCGAAACTCACCTTAGGCACCTCCTGTTGCGAGCGAATGGTCTCCGGCGGCCGTACGACCTTCGGCATCCTGAGAAAATAATTCGGTTCAAGCGCCTTTCCTTCTGCGTCGATGTTCTCCCATCCTGCGCGGACGAGCACGGCGTCGTCGCTGCCGGCTGCCCCTCGCATCAGCACCTCGCAGAAGTTCGGCCGTGCAACATCGTCGCTGCTCAACAGCGTAATCCAGTCGCAGCTCTGGCTCATCAACGTAAAGTTGTATTGCCCTGCGAGATTCGCTCCGGGTGGCGGTTTGACGCCACGAACATGCTTTGCGTACTTCTCGATGATCTCCGCGGTGTTGTCCGTGCTGTAGTGGTCGGAGATGACGATCTCGTCCGGCGGACGAGTCTGGTTCAGCAGGGAAAGGATCGTTGCTTCAAGAAATTCGCCCTGATTGTAGGCAGGAATTCCCACTGAAAACGTCAAGGGCTTGGTCATTGTTTGCGATTGTAGCAACGTAGTAGCGGAACCCTGATCAGGATGCTTGAAGGGTGTCTTCAGGGACAATAGCTCTTTCTGGTCACATACGTTGACTCGAAGAGAACAGTGCAATATACGGCCAGGAACCCGATGAGCTCACCAAATACCCTGCTCTCGCCAAGCAGTCCAACGCAAAAGATGATCGCAATCCACACCGGGATGATCAGGCTGTAACGCCGCAGACGGAGGTTGTGCATCTGTCGCCAGAAGACGAAGGGCGCTGCAAGAAGGAAGCCGCAGGCGCTCGCAATCTGCGACCACTGCATCGGATTGCGCAACACCATAAGGTTGGAGTGGATACGGGAGAAACTCTCCGAGGCATTGTGCGCATACAAGTGGTTCAAGGACCTGTAAATAAGAAACCAGATACAGACCAGCATGACTGCAACCGCAGGTTCTTTCCATTGACGACGGGAGATGCGCGGTAGTGTTTCGATGTTGAGAAGTATCAGCGGGACGACGAGGATAATCGTCTCCCGGTTGAAGGAGGCAAGAACAAAGACAGGGACGAGGAGGAGATACCGTCTCGCATAGCAGAGGTAGACGCAAAGGGTAAAGAGCGCTGCGGCAAGAAGGTCATAGGGGAAATAAATGGCCTCTTGGAAACGTACGATATAAGTCACCGCCATCATCCACAGAACGAGCGCATACGGCAGCCAGGAGAGCTGTCCCGACGGTGCGATCTTGAGGTAGAAAGCGCGCACCACCCAGACAAGAAGCGCGAGGGCAAAGAGATTCACTAAAAATATGCTGAAGGTTTCAGGTGAATGAAGCGGCGCCCCCATGACGCCTGCCGCCTTCACGATGAGGCGATTCGTGCCGGCGTGACGCATGAGGAAGGACATGAGGATGCGTGCCTGATAAGGCATCCTCTCTGACCCGGCTTCGTACTTCAACACGTCCAGGTACGAGCTGTCGATGACGAAATAGGAACGAAGGAACTGCAGCGAGGCGAAGAAGTAAAAGCAATATAAATAAATGCTGACGGCTCGCGATCGACTCGGCGTCGTTTCTCTTGCCTCGAAAGAGCCGCTCGATGTCACTGTATCGTCCCGCTGCAGAACCGCCTGATCCATTTCATCTCCAGTTACAGAGTCGCTGGCGCAGTTCGCAGTATAGGGTCTCGGTCTCTAAGCGCGAGGCAAATTCTTGTCGATCGTGAAAGGGTGAACCAAGCTGATATCAGAACTGGCGCAGCTTGCGGTCGACGTCTACCTTCTCGGCTGAAAGTTTCTTCAGCATCTCCTCGTCGGTGCGCCGATAGGCCTCCGCGATCAGCGAACGGATCTCGCGCTGGCGGCGCTGCAGGTAGCGAAGTTCGAGCTTGTCGAGGGCGTGCTGCACCTGCTCGGTCAGGCCTTGCTGCGATTCGGCAGCATCGTCGCTGTGCTGCAAGGCCAGAGCCAGCAGAGCGCGGCTGGGTTGGTCGGGAGCGGCGTCCAGCGGATTAGAAGGCGCCGGTCCGTGAGCCAGTGCCTCAAGAATCGAGGCTGCGGTCAAACCGTCGTACCACTCCGGATGTTCGGAGAGACGTCCTGCGGCAATTCTCCGTGCCGAGTCATCTTCGGGTAGTACCAGCGCACGCAGCAGAATGCGCTCCATCTCACTGGCAGGATCGTTCGTGTGGGCGCGCACACTCTCCACGCGCTGCGCGGCGGCCTGCTTTAGCTCCTGCCGCAGGATGACCGAGTCAATCCCCAGTTTCTGTGCGGCGTCGGCGGCGAACTCGTCGCGCTGGATGCGATTGGGCATGCGGCGAATGTGTGGCAGCAGAAAATTCATCGCCTTCACCTTGCCCTCGGCCGTGCGCGGGGGAAACTGCTGACGGGCCCGATCGATCAGGAAGTCGCTGTACCGCTTTGCCGTGCGCAACGCCGCCATATAGGCCTGGATACCGTGCTCGCGAACGTAGCGGTCGGGATCAAGCCCACCTTCAAGCGTGATCACCTTCACCTCGAAGTCCTCTTCGGTCAGGAGAGCGATGGCTTTCTCGGCGGCGCCTGCTCCAGCGTTGTCGGGATCGAAATTAACGACGACGCGCTTGGTGAAACGGCTGATCTGGCGCACCTGCATCTCGGTGAACGCTGTGCCGGAGACCGCAAGTACATTCTTGATCCCGGCCATGTAGACCGAGATGCAGTCCATCTGCCCTTCCACGAGAAGAACAAAGTCATGGGCACGCATATCGGTCTTGGCTTTGTCGAGGTTGAACAGCACCTGGCCCTTCGAGTAGAGCGCAGTCTCCGGCGAGTTCATGTACTTGGCAATCGCACGCCCCTTGTCGTCGACCTCATCCAATGCCCGCGCGGTAAACGCAATCGTCTTGCCCTGCTCGTTCGCAATGGGAAAGGTGATGCGCTTGCGAAACTTCGCGTAGAGCTGTCCCTGTGATCCGTCGGCTTGCTCCTTCGAGCTGAAGAGCCCGCTGGCCCGCATTGCCTCTTCGTTGAAGTGCGGCTTCAACCGCTCACGCATATCGTTGAAGTCGTCCGGGGCGTAGCCGATGCGGAACTTCGCAATGGTCTCTGCGGTAACGCCGCGTCCGGTCAGATACTCACGCGCCCGGGCCGCCTCGGGACTCTTCAGATGCGCTTCAAAATACTGCGTCGCAGCCTCGTGGATGTCGATCAACTGCCGCCGCAGCCCGGCCTCGCGCGCCTCTTCCGGCGAGCTGAACTCGCGCTTCGGCAGCGGAATCCCCGTCTTCGTTGCAACGGCGCGTACGGCCTCGGGAAAGCTGATGCTCTCCATCTTCATCACGAAAGTGAAGACGTCGCCCTTCTCATGACAGCCGAAGCAGTAGAAGTAGCCATGCGTCGCATTCACGGAAAACGAGCCTGTCTTTTCCTTGTGAAAAGGACACAGCCCGGTGTGATTCTGCGCGCCGGTCTTGCGCAGCTTCACATACTCGCCGACGATGCGGACGATATCGGCCTGCTGCTTGACGGTTTGGGCAAAGTTATCCGACATGATGAAATTTTTGGCGCTGCTCTGACTGTGCCGAACGCCACGCAGTAGCGAGGCTAACCGACACACCAAACTGTGAGTCCAAACTATGAGTGTAGACGAGCCGTCTTGGCGACGCTCTATCACGCCGAAACGTAGCTGTCCACTGCCACCTTCGTTGTATCCACGTCCTGGAACTCCAGCGCATAAACTGGAAAACTTCCACGACGTTTGCGTGTTTCAACGTGGGGTAGGCTGAATAAAAGACCTGTTTCCTTGGTCTCAAATTTTGAGGCAGCGGCTCTTTTAAACCGTGTTGCCGTATCCCAGGGGTAGATGCATGAAAGTAAGTGGTTTTATTCGTAAGTCTCTTGTAGCAACAGCTTTGATGCTTGCACCGGCAGCATCTTTTGCGGGAGTTTTTATCTCCGTGAACATAGCACCACCGGCATTGCCTGTTTATACGCAGCCGCTATGCCCGGGTGAGGGATACATGTGGACGCCGGGTTATTGGGCGTACGGACCGGAAGGCTATTACTGGGTTCCCGGCGTGTGGGTCCAGCCTCCCGCCGTCGGCATGCTCTGGACGCCCGGCTACTGGGGCTGGAGCAATGGGGCGTACCTCTTCCACGCTGGCTACTGGGGCCCGCACATCGGTTTCTACGGCGGCGTGAATTACGGCTTCGGCTACGGCGGCGTCGGCTATGAGGGCGGCTACTGGAACCACGGCGTCTTCGCTTATAACCGCAGCGTGAACAACATCAACATCGTCAATGTTCACAACGTTTACACCAAGACCGTCATCGTGAATAACAACTACAGCCGCGTGAGCTACAACGGTGGCAACGGTGGCATTCGTGCGCAGGAGAGCGCACAGGAGCGCATCGCCATCCACGAGCAGCACTTCCAGCCGACGGTGAACCAGGTCAACCACGAGCAGGTCATGCGGGCCGACCGCGGACAACTTGCCTCGGTCAACGGTGGCCGGCCAAACACCATGGCCATGGCGACCGTCAATGATCGCCGTGCAAATCAGCAGCAGCGCATCGCCAACGGCATCAGCAGCGGACAGATGACCGCCGGTGAAGCTGCGCGTGCGGAGAACCGTCAGGCGCAGATCAACCAGCAGGTCCATGCCGACCGCGAAGCCAACGGCGGACACCTGACCCAGCAGGAACACCAGCAGATCAACCGCGAGCAGAATCATGCAAGCCAGCAGATCCACAACGAGAAACATAACGACGAAAAAGCGCCACGCTAGACCGAAATCGCCACGGATCGATCCTTAATCCGTGACAATCCGTAACGAAATCAAGCGGCCTGTGCAGTTCATACAGGCCGCTTCTTTTTGCCCCAGCCTAAAATAGCGACAGTGGAGTCCGGCCCACAACTCGACCGCATCTCGATTGTGCTGGTGCGCGCGCGCAATCCCAGCAATATCGGTGCGGTGGCCCGAGCCATGCACGACTTTGGCTTCCGTCATCTACGCGTGGTCAACGACTACGCCGTCCCTTTCGAAGCTGCACGCTCCGCCGTCGATGCCTCTGCCGTCCTCGCAAATGCAAAGACCTTCACCACCGTCGCCGAAGCCGTTGCCGACTGCACCCTCGTGGTAGGAACGACGGCCGTAGGCGAGCGAGCCCTTCAGCACCCCTTGCACGCTCTACCCGAAGCCGCCATCGCGATCCACACGGAGCTCACACGCGAAAACAGCCGAACAGCGCTGCTCTTCGGCTCCGAAAAGACCGGTCTCAGTAACGATGAACTGAGCCATTGTCACTGGCTCCTCACCATTCCCATGCAGCAGCACGAAGATCTTCGTCACCCTTCGATGAACCTCGGACAGGCCGTCGCTGTATGCCTGTACGAGTTGGTGCGGCAGACCGGTGTGCACGCAGGCACTGGTGTCCCCGAGGCGGCTCGCGCGGATGACGTCGAGCGCTTCACGACCCTGCTCAACGAAGTCCTCGAGAAGACCGGCTATATGCGCCGCCATCCCTCCAACTGCGACGAAGCGCAGATTCGCAAATTAGTCCTCCGCATGGGTCTTGCTGCCAGCGATATCCCCGTGTGGATGGGGGTCTTACGGCAGATTCTTTGGAAGGTGCGAGGTGCGGGTGATCCGTAACCCGCGCTACCCAACACGTCGTGAACTCGTCCATCCATTGTCGGCACAGGGCCTCTATCGCCCGAAATGACGGTAAAATTAGCTCCGTCAATCCCCACAATCGAATTTGCAAGCGGAGGCTGTAACTATGGTGTCTTTTGGTAAGGGTCGCTCGACGATAGCGGCGATCGTGATGGCAAGCTGTATCACAGCCTCGGCGGTGGCAGAGCCTCCGAAGCAGCTCACGACGGACGACTACGCGCAGGCTGAGAAGTTCATGAACTACAACGTCAACCCGTTGGTCTACCATGGCGTCGATCACCCCACCTGGCTAGCCGACGGACGCTTCTGGTATCGCGACCGCGGCCCCGAAGGAGTCACCTTCGTTCTGGTCGATCCTGCCAAGGGAACCAAGGGCCCGGCGTTCGATCACGCCAAACTGGCCAATGCTCTTGCCGCCGTCGCCAACGGACGCACGGGCGACGCGCATCATCTCGCCATCACCGATTTCACGTTCTCCGGCGAGACCGTCATCGCCTCTCTAGGGAGTCGTCAGTTCCGCTGTGACCTCAGTGGCGCAGGCGTCTGCGCTCCCGTCGCCGCGCCGCACAAAGCAGACGGAGCGCCAGCACGTCCTGCTGGAGGTCGCCGCGCCGCATCCGATCTCTCGCCCGACAAGACCAAGGCCGCGTTCATCCGCAACTACAACCTCTGGGTGCGCGACGTCGCCACCGGCAAAGAGACGCAGCTCACCACCGACGGCGTCAAGGACTACGGCTACGCCACCGACAACGCCGGTTGGCAGCAGAGCGATAGCCCCATCCTCGTCTGGTCGCCTGACTCGAAGAAGATCGCCACCTTCCAACAGGACCAGCGCAAAGATGGCGAGATGTACCTCGTCCCCGTCACGAACGGTCATCCGCAGCTCAAAGCGTGGAAGTATCCCCTCGTAGGCGACAAAGACGTGACCATGATCGAGCGCGTCATTATCGACGTCGACACCCCCAAAGTCGTTCGCCTCAAGATGCCGCCGGATCAGCACCGCTCCACTCTCTGTGATGACATCAGTTGCCGTGGCGGCAACGGCTGGGACGACGTCCAGTGGAGTCCCGACAGCGCCCATCTCGCCTTCGTCTCCACCTCACGCGACCACAAGCAGGAGTGGTTCCGCATTGCCGACGCCTCCACCGGCGACATCCGCGAGGTCATGGGCGAGACCGCTCCCAAGTTCTACGAGAGCGGCAACAACAAGGTGAACTGGGCCTATCTGCCCAACTCCAACGAGATCCTCTGGTTCAGCGAGCGCGACAACTGGGGCCAGATGTACCTCTACGACCTCACCACAGGCAAGCTCAAGAACCAGATCACCCACGGCGAGGGAAACGTCACGCAGGTCCTCGCCATTGATGAAGCTGCGCGTAAGATCTACTTCCTTGCTGTCGGCAAAGAGCCCGGCCGCGACCCCTACTTCTCCCACTACTACAGCGTCAACTTCGACGGCACAGGCCAGAAGCTGTTGACGCCCGAGAGCGCCGATCACTCCATCACGCCGTCGCCCGATGGCCGCTACTTCGTCGATGTCTACTCGACCCCAACTCAACCACAGACCGCAGTTGCGCGCGACAACACCGGCAAAGTTCTCGTCGACGTTGCCAAACAGGACATCACAAAGCTCGTAGCTACCGGCTGGGTCCCTCCTACACCCATCACGGTCAAAGCGCGCGACGGCAAGACGGATCTCTACGGCTTCCTCTTCAAGCCCACGAGCTTCGACGCGTCGAAAAAGTACCCCATCGTCAACAACGTCTATCCCGGCCCGCAGACCGGCTCTTGTGGCGGACGCAGCTTCAACGCCGCGCATCGTGATATGCAGTCGCTTGCCGAGCTTGGCTTCGTCGTCGTCTGCATCGACGGCATGGGCACTCCCTTCCGTTCCAAGGCCTTCCACGAGTTCTACTACGGCAACCTTGGCGACAACACCATCCCCGACCAGGTCGCCGGCATGAAAGAACTCGCCGCGAAGTATCCCTGGATCGACATCGACCGTGCCGGCATGTACGGCCACTCCGGTGGAGGCAATGCCACAGCCGCGGCCATGTTCAACTACCCTGATTTCTTCAAGGTAGGCATCGCCGAAAGCGGCAACCACGACCAACGCGACTATGAGGACGACTGGGCAGAGAAGTGGGCTGGCCTCGAAGAGAAGAAATCCGACGGCGCTAGCAACTATGACAGTCAGGCTAACCAAAACATCGCCAAAAACCTGAAGGGCCATCTGCTTCTCGCACACGGCACTATGGACAACAACGTTCCCCCGAACAACACGCTGCTCGTCGTCGATGCGTTGATCAAAGCCAACAAGGACTTCGATCTCCTCATGATCCCCAACGTCGCCCACGGATACGCCGAAGCCTCGCAGTACATGGCTCGCCGCCGCTGGGACTACTTCGTCCGCAACCTCGCCGGCAACATCCCGCCGCACGAGTACCAGATGAAGCCCTACGCCGAAGCCCAGGCCGCCATGTCTGCGAGCGGCCCCAGCGACGACGATCAATCCAATCAGGACTACGCGCAGTAATCAACGGTAGAAGACGAAACGGGCCAGCGAGATGCACAAGCACTTGCTGGCCCATCGTTCTTTCATCACCGCTATTTACTCAACGATCCTGCCATCAGCACTAGTAGCCGCATTGCGATTGCCAGGTGCGCTCGAGACCGCCCATCCATTGCTGGTGTTGGTCAACGTCACCAGTCCCATCTGTGGGCCATCCAGATCAGCGCGAATTTGCGGATAAGCATTCTGCGTCTCAGCCGCAGTCGCCCAACCAGGTGCATCGGCGAAACTGTAGTGGTAATTGACCTGAGTCGTCGCACCTACATCACTTGTCGTAGGAGAAGACCTGTCAATACTGTCGACCTTCCTGTGCCCGTAGCAGAAATTTCCAAACCCAGGCTGTTGCACATCAGCTGTCCACGCCGAACGTCCTTTATCGGACAGATCGTAGTTGTTGACCTGCTTGCTCCCAAGAATCAGCTTCTTTTTCTCGGCAGTAGTCCTCACCAGCAAGCCCTGATCGACAAGCGCATCGTAACCCGACGTCTTACTCGTGTCCGATGTATCAGCCTGCACCGGAAACTTGACCGGCTCTGACCACACGCACGCCGGATGTGCGCTGTAATACGTGTCGATCGCGCTCTTGTAATTCATCGAATTGTCAGCTTTCTTGTTACAGCCTGGGACAAGCAAAACAACTGCGCCGCAAAGAGCAACAGCACGCAGCGTAGAACAAATAGAGTGGCTATACATAAACTTCTCCTCTTCCACACCGTCGGATGCAGAAGAGTCAAAAAGCGTCTTATGCCAGAATTGGTTGCCTCGGCGACAGAAGAATTACAGCCAGCCCTTTGCCCGTGCAATCCTTGCAGCATCTACACGATTCGCAGCACCCAGCTTCGCAATCGCTTCAGAGAGATAGTTCCTCACCGTGCCATCCGACAGATGCAACTCTGTGCCAATCTCCGTGCTGCTCTTGCCATCGCCCGCCCGCTGCAGAATCTGTCGCTCGCGATCGCTCAACGGATCAGCTTCCGCACTCCACGCCTCTGCAGCGAGTGCCGGGTCGACTACGCGTAGCCCCTGATGCACGCGTCGAACCGCATCTGCTAACTCAGCAGCCGGCCTGTCCTTCAGCAGATATCCTCTCGCGCCCGCATCCATCGCGCGCCGCAGATATCCAGGCCGCGCAAACGTCGTCAGAATAATCGTCCGCACCTCAGGATGGCTTGTCTTCAACGCAGCAGCCAACTCAAGTCCCGTCATCTTCGGCATCTCAATGTCGGTGACCAGAACGTCAGGCGAGCAACTCGCGACCGCATCCAGCGCAGCCCGCCCATTGGCAGCGCGAGCGACAACGCAGATGTCCGCCTCCAGATCCAGCAATGCAGCCAGAGCTCCCAGCACCATCCCTTGATCTTCTGCAATCACAACCCGTATCTCAGCCATCACTGCACCATACCTGTAGTCGAAGAAGTTGTCCTCACCGGAAGCTCCACCAACAGCGTCGTGCCATGTTCGCTATTGATCGAGAAGCGCCCACCCAGCGACTGCACCCTCTCCCGCATTCCACGCAGCCCATTGCCTTCCTGCTTTATTGGATGAGGGCCATCGTCCTCCACTTGTAGCGAGTGGAAGCGGTCCTCCGTCGTAGCGAAGCGCATCCGGCACTGCGTCGCATGAGCGTGGCGAACAATATTGGTGACGGCCTCACGCAGTGCCAGGCACAGCACTGTCTCCTCCTCCGAAGTCAGCTTCGGCACCGGCGACTCGCAAGCCATCGCCACACCAGCAGTCTGCAGCGTATTGCGCGCCATCTCCACCTCAGCGGCGAGCCCCTGCGACCGATACCCTCCAATTGCCTCGCGCACCTCCTTCAGCGCGGTCCTCGCAGTCTTCTCCACATCGCCAATCTCCTGCGCCGCACGCTGCGGATCGCGTTCCACCAGCCGTCCCGCCAGCTCCGACTTCAACACAATCACCGACAGCGTATGCCCCAGAACATCATGCAGGTCGCGCGCAATCCGCTCTCGCTCTGCCAGCGCAGCCAGCCGCTCGATCTCGTCATGCGCCACTCGCAACCTGTGCTGCGAGCGCTTCTGCTGCGCGACGAAGATGTTGCTCGTCCCCACAACAATGATCATGAAAATCGTTATTGCAATCGGAATCAGACTGACATGCATCACCAGACCCTGTACCGCCACTCCAAGGCACTGTGCCACCATCACTGCAATGACAGTCGGTACAGAAGCCACGGCAAACGGAAGGAACGCGGCACTATAAACAAAGAAGGCCGTCGAACTGGAGTTGATCGGAAGCGACACCATCCCCAGAACATAAAAAGCAGCCAACAGAACATAACGCTGCTTAGTGGAACGCGCCCGCATGTAGCCGATATAGACAGCCAGAAAGACCGCGTAGATCCCCACGCACACCAGCCAGAAGCGCAGGCTACGGCGCATGATCGGATCCACAAAAAAGAACACCGAATACGCCATCCAGATGTAGCCCGTACCGCTGCGGCTACCGATGCTCGGACTCTCGCACGCTAGTGGATCTTTATCGCTCATCGCTTCCCCGAAAGTGTAACGCGCATCAGGCATTCTGCTGCGCACGATTGAAGATCAGCCAGCTCGTTCCCAGCATCACCATCGTGAACCCCGCAAGACCAAACCAATGGCTTGCCGCCGAACTTTGATTTGCATAGCCGAAGACCCCAAGCATCAACTGAGCAAGATGATACGTCGGCAGAGCAGGCGCAATCCGCTGCAGCGAATGCGGCAGATATTGAATCGGCATCCAAAGCCCGCTCATAAACGACATCGGCAGATAGATTAAATTCACGATGCCCGGCGCAGCATTCGCCGGAACAAGCAGCGCCAGCAAAAAACCCATGCTCGCAAACGAAATCGACCCAACGACGCTCAGACCGAACATCTTCACCAACTCAAAACCGGTCACGGAGACCCCACCGATCGTCACCGCAAGCACCGTCAAGGCCGTAAGAATAATCAGCCCAAAGACAATAGCGCCCATGCACTTCGCAAAAAGGTACGCAGGTGGTGGCATAGGGCTCGCGCGCTTCACTTCAAGCCATCCCGCAGCCCGCTCGCCCGCCAAACCCACCCCAATACCGAACAGCGCCGCGCCGATCAACCCAAAGCACGCATATCCGGCCAGCAGGTACCGCGCCATGTGAATTCCGCTACTATGCACACCGCGATTGCTCACGCCGAACAGCAGATAAAACATGATAGGAAATCCAATAACCGCAAGCGAAAACGAACGGTTGCGCAGCAGCTTCAGAAACTCGTACTTCGTCTCTTTAATAAAAATTTTCGCAGTACGAGCAAAGCTAAACGACTGCGGCGCGTGATAAGTGATAGTCGGAGTCGACATAGTGTTCTCCTCGAATTGCAATTGCGTAATAAGCCTCAGTGCGAAGTAGTAAGCGCAAGAAAGGCATCTTCCAGTGCCGGACTCGAGATCTCGAGATTGCTCAACGTTTCATCGCGTAGCAGCATCTCGCGCACAACATCCTCGGCCCGCGGAGTCATAACCACAACGTCATCGCTGCTCTGTTCCACGCTCGTCACACCCGGCAGCGCACGTAGAAGCTCCGCCGAAAGCCGAGTGCGGCAGCGAATCTTCCGCCCCGCACTCGCGCTCTTGATCTCGGCAGGCGTCCCCTCGCTAACGATCTTCCCCTTGCTGAGCACGACAATCCGATGCGCCAAAGCATCGGCCTCTTCCAGATAATGCGTCGTCAGCAACACCGTCTTGCCGCGATTCGCCAGCGTACGAATCTGCTGCCACAGGCCTCGTCGCGCCTCGATATCCATCCCCACAGTCGGCTCATCCAGAAACACCAGATCAGGATCGCCGCACATCGCCAGCCCAAACAGCACACGCTGTTTCTGCCCGCCGCTCAACTTGCTGAACATCTTGTCTTCAATCCCATCAAGCTGCGCAATCCTCACCACCTCCGCCATCGAAAGCGGATTCGGATAATAACTGCGAAACAAATCCAGATGCTCACGAACCCGCAGCGTCTCCGGAATCCGCGCAACCTGCAGCATCGCACCCACCCGCAGCCGCGTCGATGGCGTTTGCGGATCACCACCAAACACCCGCGCCGTACCCGCAGTAGGAGCAATCAATCCCAGCAGCAACCGCACCGCCGTCGACTTGCCCGCGCCATTCGGCCCCAACAGCGCCACAACCTCGCCCGCCCGCAGAGCCAGGTTCAACTCATCCAGCGCCAGCGTATCGCCATAGCGCTTCGTCACACCGGTCAACGTAGCAACCGCCTGTTGCGGCTCAATCGCCGAAGCATATCGTTCAATCTCCGTCTCTCGTATCAGTGCAGTAGCGGGCATCCTACGCCTCCTTCATCATCTGCCAACACAAAAGAGCATCTTCCCATCCGCTGCATTGCAACAGTGGAGATCGTCACGAAACAACATGACAACTGTCATCCGCCTCAACCAGGCATCGCCAGTACATCCTCACGGCTCAACCCATGCTCCCGCAGCGTACGAATCGCCAGCGCATCATGCCGCTTCGCCAGCCGCACGCCATGCTCATCCACCATCAGCCGCGTATGAAAATAATCCACTCCAGGCAGACCCAACGCCCGCTGTAGCAATATCTGCCGCGCCGTGGACTTCAACAGATCGGCCCCGCGCACAACCTCAGTAATCCCCATCGCCGCATCATCCACAACACACGCGAGCTGATAACTCGGCAACTCATCCTTACGCCACACCAGAAAATCCCCAAAGTCCACACCCGCCGTAAAGTTCTGTGCCCCCACATTGCCATCGACAAAACGAACAACCTCACCATCCGAAACCCGAAACCGGTAATTCATCTCCGGCACGAGACTCCGCGATAGAGCCTCACCCGCAGGCCGACACCGTCCGTCATACACCGGCTCATCATCCACATCCTCATGCGGAGCGTGCATCATCCGCGCCAGATCCTTCCGGCTGCAACGACACGGATAAACAAACCCCACCTCCAGCAACCGCTCAAACGCCGCCCGATAAAGCCCCACACGCTCCGACTGCGAAACCATCGGAGGCTCCCACTCAATCCCCAGCCAGGCGAGATCCTCCACCATTGCCTCAACAAACTCCACCTTCGACCGCTGAGGATCAAGATCCTCATTACGCAGCAACAGCCTGCCGGAATACTCCCGCGCACGCTCATACGCTGCCCAGAATGTCGCGGCATGGCCTAGATGCAGCAATCCAGTCGGCGAAGGAGCCAATCTTCCCACATAACGGTTGGCGTCGTTCTTTGTCGTCATTCTGAGCGTAGTGAAGAATCCCTGTATTTTGCTCGTGGTGTCACAGAATCAATCCATCATCTCAACCTACATGTAATCCACCCCATACTGCACCGGAATCTGCGTAAATGCGATCCGCGTAGGCGCACTCTCCCGCGCCGGAAGCATCCCCGCGAAGTGCAGCGTCGTATGCCCATACTTCAGATTCAGCTTATCCATCGTGGCCGAAAGCTGCCCTCGATTATTCGGATCTCCAAACAGATCCTCCTGATGCTCATTCTCCGGGATCAAATCCCGCAGCGTCACCCCCACAAAAAACGGCCGCTGAAACTCCGCCCCCTGAGGCCGCTGCTTCCAGATCCCTCGTAGCACCTCCAGCAGCGTCAGAGTATCCTGACAATCCCTGAACCGCGCCTCCATCCCCCACCCCGAGTGCTTGATCCCGCTGAAATGTTTCTTCGCCTTCGCCATCCCCTCCGCCTGCTCCCGCGTCAGCTGAAACCGAATCGTCACCGCCATCGACCCCGCATAAAACTTCTCCATCCGTAGCCGCATCGCCGCCTTGTGCAGCAGCTTATGCGCCACCGACCACGCACCCTCCTGCGACCGAAACTCCGGAGCCATCACATGCGAGTGCCCCAGCGACTTCTGCACCCCACTCGACACCGGCGCTCCATCATCCCCCGTCGCCTCGCCCCTCAGCCAGTGATACAGCCTGTCGCCCCACACGCTGTCCCAAAGCTTATGCATCCCCGCACGATCGAGCGCCAGCAACTGCTCCATCGTCGTAATGCCCTTCGCATTCAGCCGAACCTCGGTCCGCGCCCCTACCCCCGGCAGATCCCGCAACTCAAGATGAGCAATCGCCCGCGGCAACTGAGAGGGCAGTAGTCCAATCAGCCCATCCGGCTTCTGCATATCGCTGGCGATCTTCGCCAGATAACGATTCGGAGCCATCCCAATCGAGCACCGCAGCGCCACACCCACGTTCTTATAGATCGACTGCTTAATATCCAGCGCAATCTTCCTTGCCCGCGGAGGCTCCTGTTCCCGCCCAATCAGCTGACACACCATCTCGTCGATAGAAGGCGTATGCGCCACCGGACAACACAACTCCACCGCATCCGCAATCGCCTTCGAGTACTTCGCATACTCCGTATGATTCCCCTCGATCAGCACAATCTCCGGACACTTCTTCTTCGCCTCCCCCACCTGCGTCCCGGTCTTGATCCCCAGCGCCTTGGCCTCATAGCTAGCCGCAATGCAGCAAGTCGTATCCGCCATCGTAGGCACCACAGCCAAAGGCCGCCCCCGATACTTCGGCTCCAACTGCTGCTCCACCGAAGCAAAAAACGAGTTCAGGTCGATATGCAGAAACCCAAACCGATCGGGATAGGGAGTGAAGTCCATAAGCAAATATGAACATATTGTATTCGCTTTTTATTTGCCTGACGTAGAAGGAAAATCAAGGAGCGTTACCCAGCAGCGGCCCCTTGTATGAATTCCGCTCGATAAATCCCTTATTCAATTCCTGACGCGCTTGAGGCGTATCATCCAGAACTCCGCAGCGCTTGATCGGGGTCAAAGCTTGAGATGTGTCGTAATCCAGCAGGACGATATATCTCTTTCCGGGTGCGAGTAAAGGCTCTCCGGGATGAGCGCGAACCAACAGGTGGTCTCCGGGCATCCATCGAGAATGCAACATCGACGAGACAACGCGAAGATCCGTATTTTCAAAGGTTCCTTCTTCTTCTTTTGTTTCAGTGGTGGAGACAGCATCACCGATGATGGCCGCTCTTGCATCTCGCCCCAGAGCCCAAATCGGAATCCGACAAGGCATGAGAGTAAATTGGTCTCTAGTTTGCCGTCGTTTTGCAACGGGAAGAACATCATCGAACTCGACGCATGGGCGGAAGCTCGTGATGCAATCGAAATTGAACGCAGTCAGCTTATCGAGGTCGTTTTGAGGTATGTCGGTCGAGTATTGAACATCGGCCTTAATGCGAGTGTGAGTGACGATATAGAAAGGATGATCGGCTAACTGCTCTTCTAAGCCCCAGTCGTCGAGTGAAGGAAAATTCTCTTCAGTGAAGATCAGAACATCACCTGGAACTTCTAACCAAAACTGTGTACTCGTTTGTTCAACGATATTGTCATGTACCAGGAAGCGAAACCTAACCCATACAAGTCTTTGCAATAGTCGGAAATTACCCCGCATATTGCCAACGGTGATTTGGTAAACGCAGCTTTCGGACGAACAAGACGTCTCCGCATGTCCGGCACGTCCCCAGCGTTTCATCAGAGCCTGAGCATCCTGCCAGCTGCTTTTGTGAGGATGAATATCCCTGATGTCAGAAAACAGCCTCTCGACCCGATGTCGGAGAACATGCTGTCTGACCTGAATGCCAACGAACAGAACAAATAGAAGGAGAATTGCCGAGGCAGTGAGAATTCTTGCACCGCGAAGGACGCGCGAGATTTGCACCATGCGTCGTTAGACACCGAAGACAGGCCACAAGTGCCAGAGAACATAATTTACGTCGTATCTAGTTACCCGGCTTCTCTTCCGCCACGCAATAGACAATCCCAAACGGGTCCCTAAAGCAAAGCGAGTCCCCATTATCCAGCAGGATCGTGCACCCATTCGCGATCAGCCCTTCCTTAGCCGCCCGAATATCTTTCACCGGAAAGCTCGGAATCGGCGGCCCCGGTTTCAGGTCCGCGTTCACCCTCAGAAGGAAGGCCCCAGCGTTATACGCGACGCTCGTCTCCGTCCGGCTTACCATCTCGAACTTCATCACATTGGTGTAGTAGTTCTCCGCCGCCGAAATATCCGTAAGGTGGATCGCCACACAATTACTCGAAGGAAGCATAGGAACCTCAGCTATCTACTGACGCAATATACGCCCCGCCGATAACCTCTGGCCGCAAACCCATACCTCCCCTTGCTAAAATCGCTCCCTATGGCCGCCGCCGAACATCCCGCTCCGCCCGCAGCAAAACCCACACCCCACCAGCGCAAACTAGCCGAGCTAGCCGCCCGCCACGCCATCGCCGAAGAAGGCGGAGGCCCCGACCGCCGCGCCCGCGAGCACAAACTCGGCAAACTCTCCGCCCGCGAGCGCATCGACCTCCTCCTCGACGAGGGCACCTTCGAAGAGACCGACAAATTCGTCACCCACCGAGCCACCGACTTCGGCATGGCCGAACAGCGAGTCCCCGGCGACGGCTTCATCACCGGACACGGCCGCATCCACGGACGCGTCGTCTTCGTCTTCGCGCAGGACTTCACCGTCTTCGGCGGCTCCCTCTCCGAGTCCAACGCCGCCAAGATCGTCAAAATTATGGACACCGCCCTCCGCGTCGGCGCACCCGTCATCGGCCTCAACGACTCCGGCGGCGCCCGCATCCAGGAAGGTGTCGTCTCCCTCGCCGGCTACACCGACATCTTCCTTCGCAACACTCTCTCCAGCGGAGTCATCCCACAAATCTCCGCCATCCTCGGCCCCTGCGCCGGCGGAGCCGTCTACTCTCCCGCCATCACCGACTTCACATTGATGACCGAGAAGACCAGCTACATGTTCGTCACCGGCCCCGACGTCATCAAGACCGTTCTCCACGAAGACGTCACCAAAGACGCCCTAGGCGGAGCCGCCACCCACAACGAAATCTCCGGCGTAGCCCACTTCATGGCTCACGACGACCGCGAGTGCCTCGCCACCATCCGCGAGCTCATCTCCTTTATCCCCTCCAACAACCTCGACGACCCACCCCGCCGCGCCACCACCGACGATCCCGTCCGCGCCGACGCCGCCCTCGAGACCATCATCCCCGACGAATCCAACCAGCCCTACGACATGGTCGAAGTCATCACCAAGATCGTCGACGAAGGCTACCTCTTCCAAATCCACGAGCACTTCGCCCGCAACCTAGTCGTCGGCTTCGCCCGCATGAACGGCCGCCCCGTCGGCATCGTAGCCAACCAACCCGCCGTCCTCGCCGGAGTCCTCGACATCAACGCCAGCGTCAAAGGCGCACGCTTCGTCCGCTTCTGCGACGCCTTCAACATCCCGCTCATCACCTTCGAAGACGTCCCCGGCTTCATGCCCGGCACCCAGCAGGAGCATGGCGGCATCATCCGTCACGGCGCCAAGCTCCTCTACGCCTTCGCCGAAGCCACCGTCCCAAAGCTCACCGTCATCACCCGCAAAGCCTACGGCGGAGCCTACTGCGTCATGAGCAGCAAACACCTCCGCACCGACGTCAACCTCGCCTGGCCCACCGCCGAAATCGCCGTCATGGGCCCTGAAGGCGCCGTCAACATCGTCTACAAGCGCGAATTCGACGCTACCCTCCGTCGCGCCGAAGCCGTCATGCCCCAAGGCGTCTCGCTCTCCGAAGAACAAAAACTAGAAATCCTCGCCGAAATCCGAGCCGAAAAAGTAGAAGAGTTCCGGGAGCGTTTCGCCAACCCCTACGTAGCCGCCGAGCGAGGCTACGTCGACGCCGTCATCCGCCCCAGCGAAACCCGCCGCCGCCTCAACACCGCCCTCGACATGCTCTCCACCAAACGCGAAAAGAACCCCCCAAAGAAACACGGAAACATACCGCTGTAGAACCTCTGTCAAGCGCACATCACCCTCAAACACCACCTGGGCTGAGTGAGCGCCATAGGGGTATTATCGCCAACCGAGTACAATTCCTTTTCCAGGATCTTCCCTTGAACCTGATCGGGGATGACCGAAGAAGAACCGCTGACCAAACTGTGTCACCTGCAGCTCCTCATTACATCCAGGTCTTTTTCGAACACCTATCTCAGAACCGCTTGAGAGGAAGATATGAGAGAGAAAAGTAAAGGGTGGTGCTGTTTTGTGGCCCTTCTGGGACTCGTTGCATCCTTCACACCTGCACACACCGTCAATGCGCAGGGCAGAAAGCCTAACATCCTCGTCATCTTCGGTGACGATATCGGGCAAACCAACATTAGTGCCTATTCGCTTGGCCTGATGAAATACAAGACCCCAAACATCGACCGAATTGCCCACGAGGGAATGATCTTCACGGACTACTACGCGGAGAACAGTTGTACCGCCGGTCGTTCGTCCTTCATCACCGGTCAATCCCCAAAGCGAACCGGTCTGTCGAAGGTTGGGTTGCCTGGAGCTACCGCAGGAATTCAGCCACGCGACATTACGATCGCTCAGGCGTTGAAACCTCTTGGTTACGGAACAGCCCAGTTCGGGAAGAATCACCTCGGCGACAGGGATGAGTTTCTGCCCACCAATCACGGATTCGACGAATTCTTTGGCAACCTCTATCACCTGAACGCAGAGGAAGAACCGGAGCGACCTTACTGGGACTCGGTCAACAAGGCTGATCCCGCGTTCAAGAAGGCATATGCACCGCGAGGCGTTCTCCACAGCTTTGCGGACGGCAAGATCGAGGATACTGGTCCACTGAACGCCAAGAGAATGGAAACCGCTGATGAGGAATTTGAGGGTGCTGCCGAGACATATATCAAGAAACAGGCTGCGTCAGATAAACCGTTCTTTGTGTGGATGTGCTTTACGCACATGCATGTCTATACCCACATTACGGATGCGGAACGCGGCCAGAGCGGCATGCCTGGCAACGAGTACGCCGATGCGATGGTGCAACACGATAGAGACGTGGGTAAACTTCTTGACCTTCTAGACCAACTGAAGATCGCTGACAATACAATTGTCGTCTACACCACGGACAACGGGCCAAATCAGTTTTCCTGGCCCGACGCGGCGACTACGCCATTTCGCAGTGAGAAGGACACCAACTGGGAGGGGGCCTTCCGGGTTCCAGCCATGGTTCGTTGGCCGGGGCACATCAAAGCGGGTACGGTCTCGAACGATATGTTTTCCGGTCTTGACTGGTTTCCCACGCTGCTTGCAGCCGCCGGGAATCCGGACATCAAGGAGCAGCTCCTGAAAGGAACCTCAATTGGTGGCAGGGCCTTCAAAGTGCATCTAGACGGCTACAACCAGCTGCCCTACCTGACAGGACAACAGCCCAACAGTGCGCGTCATGAGTTCTATTATTTTGACGACGACGGAGCCATGGTGGCTACTCGTATTGACGACTGGAAGTTTGTCTGGTGTGAACAGCGAGCTCCCGGAGGCTTCTCCGTCTGGAACAATCCACTGACCTGTCTTCGTGCGCCAAAGATTTTCAATCTACGCATGGACCCATATGAACGTGCGGACGTAGTTTCCGACCAATACTATGACTGGACGACCAAGAACGCTTACCTCTCAGCTTACGGAATTATGAAGTCGGCGGAGTTTCTTGAAACCTTCGTTGACTTTCCGCCAAGTCAGATCCCTGCCAGCTTTACGATCGATCAGATCGAGAAAAGTGTTGACGAGAGATCACGAGCGAAGATACAGCAGAAGAAATAGCTACAGGAATCGTGCCATATATCGGGCCTGTGTAAGCAGGGCCTTTAGGGCACACTCTTGTCGTCGCGGACTATCGACTTGCCGGCAATCCGGAAATCACTGCCGCGTAAATCCAGTGGCGCCAAACCGCCGAGGCACTCGTCGAGTAGGGATTAGTCCTTATAAATCTGCTTCTGTTTACTGAGGTGCTCCAGTTCAAGTGGACGTAAAACCGGCTATTCGGACAACGCCCGAAAAGTCGCATCTTCGGAAACCTCACTTCGTCGGTTCAAACCGATCCACCACCCGTTGCGCTTGCCCTTGTTTCTCCCATTCCCCTATACCCTGTACCTATGCCCGCAAAAACCATCGACACCACCACCGCCTCGACACTGCCTTAGACATGCTCTCCACCAAACGCGAAAAGAACCCACCCAAGAAACACGGCAACATCCCGCTATGACCGTGAGAATTCGAAACTGAGTTACTGTTTTCTCTGACCGATCAACGAAGTGGTCATTTCGATCGTGGTGGCACACTCTGCCACCACGATCCATCAATCCAAAGTCGTCGCCTTTGTCTCTAACCCTTCACTCTTGTCCTACGTACCTTTGCACCAAGGAATGTCAGCCCCGTTCCGAGCAGCATGAGCGTCCCCGGTTCTGGAACGGTTGACCCTCCTGTAGTCGTCGTTCCGCCAATACTGCAATTTGGCCCGCATGATAGGCGTTCCACCGTATCGGAATAATCCAGAAACAACGTTCCATTGGTCGTATCCGGAGACACATAGTCACCGCGCGTACCTCCCGTCGCAATCACCGTAAACACACGTGTGTTCGGATCCAGCAGTCCGATTCCGCCCGTGTTGACTCCGTTGCCATTGAAGTTCACGATGATGTCGCCGTCCAGGTTATTTGTGCTTGAGATGATCCCAGATCCATCTGGTCCCGACAACGCAGCAAAGCCTCCGGACGCGAACGTTTGAGCGCCGGTGGCGATGCTATAGCCCACAATCTGCCCGCCGACTTCGACATATGCCGTCGTCCCATCCTCCGAGACAGTGACGCCGTCTCCGAACACCCCGCCATTGACCACTCGGAACGAACCTAACCCGCCATTGGCAAGCGGATTAATGTCGATCAGTCCCTCATTGCTCTGTGAGATAAGGTGCCCATTCACAGGATTAGCCCACATCCCTAAATCAGGAGCCGCAGAAACTCCCGTCAGGATATGGTTCACCGTTCCGTCGGGGTTGTACTCGACATAACGACCGTTCTGAGCTCCGTAAGTTTGCCCCCCTGCAATCGCCGACGCTGCTCCCCCAGTGTTCGAACTACGGCTAAAGAGAGCCGAGGCAGGCGTCTGTCCGTCTGTATCTGCAAACACGTAGCTCGTACCGTTTACCGGGCTCACAAGGACATTTCCATCTGAAGTCACCGCTACACCGAATGGACCGTTGCAGCAACCCGTGTTTCCCGGATCGGTGGTCGCAAAGGTGCTTAGAGTAAATCCGTCGTTGATTCCCTGAGACGTCAACGCAAGGGAATTGCCGAATGCCTGTCCCGGCGCCAGAATCGCCGCCAGCGAAGCAACGAATAGTTTCAGGTCCCAAAGCCGTTTTGCCATATCGAATTCCTTCCTGTCGCTTGAGTTATCAACTCGCCAAAAATGGCGCACACAAACCACGCTCTCGTCACGAAGTCCGCACGCAGGATGTCTTTGTTAAATTGTTGGCCCGGTATCAAATACAACGAGCACGTCCAGTGCCGAACGTACTATGGCTCAGGAATATAGAGCGGGTACATATCGATCCAACGGTTTACCTAAATAACCGGCAAACCACCTTACGTCCGCAGATACAACAGTCATGCAAACAATTGCGACGAAACTCCTCATAAGGAGAAAAGTCTTTCAGTAGGCACGCGTTCCTAAAACTACCTCTATCAGGACATACCGCCATCGGATGCCTCTCAAATAGCCCCCTTCTACTCCCATTCCATTCCTTATACCCTGTACTCATGCCCGCCAAAATCATCGACACCACCACCGCCGAGCACTACACCTGGGGAAACAACTGCGACGGCTGGCAGCTCGTCAAGACCCCCGACCTCAGCATCATCGAAGAGCTCATGCCCCCCGGCACCGCCGAGGCGCGCCACCATCACACCCGAGCCCGCCAGTTCTTCTACGTTCTCTCCGGCGAGCTCACCATGGAAATCGAACACCACGACTTCACCCTCAAAGCAGGGCAGGGCATCGAAGTCGCTCCTGGCCAGTCCCACCAGGCCATGAACCGCAGCACAGCTCCACTCCGCATCGTCGTGACTAGCCAACCCCCCAGCCACGGCGACCGCATCGACGACTAAATGCTCGCCTAAGAAATCCACAGAAATATTTTCAAAAGTTGGCAAGATTTCAGCTGGCGCAACAAGACCAGCCAATCACCATCATCCAACCAGACTTGCCACACTTTTCACCGCTAGTTGCACCACAAAATCGGCCGCAACTCTGCCAACCCCCCTGAAAAATCAGGGAAATATCCTCGACGCACCCGCATAAAAAAAGCGCTTATTTTCCGGTATCGATCTTCAAATTAATCACAAACTGGTTCTTGGTATCGAACGAGCTGATCGTCTTCACCTGGCTCTTCTTGCCGTTGCTCTCGGCCCAAATCTCATAGTCGGTGTTCTGCGAGAGCTGCCCGAAACGATATCCGCCCTGATCGTCAGAGATAAAGCTCTTTACAGCCAACGAATGCCCATCCTTCAGGTACACCACCGCACCCTTGATGGCCGCCTCGCCTTTATCCATCACCTTACCCTGCACCACCCGCTGCACAGGTCCACGCTGTTGTCCACCAAACAGCTGTGCCGCTTGGACATTCACGGGGAAAATCGCCAACGAACAGGACAGAACAACCAACGAGCAGGCAAAAGAACCAACCACAAAAGAAGAACGCTTCATAAGTTCAGTATACGGCTACCCTCTGGAATAGCTACGTTTACTCATCATCCTCGTCGCTAAGATGAGCCGGATCTTCATCGTCGTACCCGGCCTCTTCCATAGGAGCCAGCTCCAGCGGGTCGATTCCCACGACCTCCAGATCCACACCGCACTCCTCGCATTGGAGCGTATCGCCCTCTTCCACCTCTTCAACGTCGATATCCAGCGGATTATCGCACTCAGGACACACAACGGCCATAATCAAACCTCCAAAGCTTTTGGTTCACTGCCGCCTATAGGATGATAGGAACGGCATTTGCGGACGCATCCGCTATTCTTTTATCGGCCATACCGCCAATACGTCAAGCTTACGATTTTTCCAGCATTCTGGTTTCCACAAAAGGACGATATATCGTGACTACCGCATCCCGCCCCCTCGCTCCTCTCGCCGGTCTCCTATTGGCCTCCCTGCTTACTCCAGCACTTCTGCAAGCCCAGACAGGCGCGCCCATCGCTCCAGCCCCGGTCGATCCGACGATCGCTCATGCGCTGCAACAGGTCTCTGCCGATCACATCCGCGCCACCATCGAAAAATTAGTCACCTTCAACAACCGCAGCACCCTCTCCAGCATGGAGACGGATCTTCCTCCCAACACCGGAGTCAGCGCCGCTGCCGACTGGATCGAGTCCGAATTCAAACGCATCTCCGCCGACTGCGGCAACTGCCTCGAGGTCAAGCGCGATGACTTCATCGAGCCGCCTCAGCCCGGCCCCGCCTCGCGCATCCTCAAGCCCACCAAGCTGACCAACGTCTATGCCATCCTGCGCGGCAGCGATCCCGCACAAGCGGCTCGCAAAGTCCTTGTCACCGGTCACTACGACTCCCGCAACTCTGACAACTTCAACACGCACGATCCCGCACCCGGCGCCAACGACGACGCGAGCGGCGTAGCTGTTTCCATCGAATGCGCCCGCGTCCTCTCCAAACTTAAATTCCCCAGCAGCATCGTCTTTGTCGCCGTCGCTGGTGAGGAACAGGGTCTTAACGGCAGCCGCCATCTCGCCAAACTCGCGAAATCCGAGGGCTGGCAACTCGAAGCCGTCCTCAACAACGACATCGTCGGCGGCGATACCACCCCCGGCGAAACCATGCAGGACAAGACCGCCGTCCGAGTCTTCTCCGAAGGCGTCCCTGGCAACGCAACACTCGATCAGCTCCACGCGATTCAGACTCTCGGAGCCGAAAACGACTCCCCCTCCCGCGAACTCGCCCGCGCCGTCTCCGACATCGGCGCCACGTACTTCACCGCCACACCGCACCGCGTGGCCGAGGGTACGGCCCCCGGCCGAGCCCGCAGCAACCTCGTCCACGTTGAGCCCGGCTTCCACCCCGTACTCATCTTCCGCCGCGACCGCTACCTCCGCGGCGGCGATCACACCAGTTTTAACCTCGAAGGCTTCCCCGCCGTCCGCATTACCGAGTGGCGTGAGAACTTCAACCACCAGCATCAAAACATCCGTGTCGAAAACGGCATCCAGTACGGCGACCTCCTCCAGTACGTCGACTTCAACTACGTCGCTAACGTGGCGCGCCTTAACGCAGCCACCCTGGCAACTCTGGCCTCAGCTCCCGGTTCGCCGCAAGATGTTCATGTCTTGACCGCCGCGCTCGACAACAACACCGAACTCACCTGGACCGCCCCTGCAGGAATGCCCGCAAACGCGACCTACGAGATTGTCTGGCGCAACACCGAAGACCCTACCTGGACCATGTCGCTCAACGCCGGCTCTGCCACCAGCATCAAGTTACCTATTTCCAAAGACAACGTCGTCTTCGGAGTCCGTTCCGTAAGTCAGGCCGGGCACCGCAGTATGGCTGTGCTCCCAACCCCCAGTCGTCCCATGCGGAACTTCGCCCAGCCGCAAACGCCGCCTAAGTCATAGCTCACCACGCCAAGAGTCATACAGCTATGGTGAAATAGAAGCCGAGGAAGCCATGCCCCGTTCCGGTCCTATCACGATGGCACTGCCGCCCTTCGCGGGCACAGTGCGAAAGCTGATCTTCCTCAACGTCGGAGCTTTCTTTGCGCTCGCCATCCTGTCCTGGCTTGCCCCATCCATCGCTAATTTTCTCCTTAGCCATCTCATCCTCGAACCACTGGCCGTGGTTCGAGGAGAGATCTGGCAGCTCTTCACCTACTCTCTCGTGCAGCAGGGAATTCTCAGCGTTCTCTTCGGCATGCTCACCCTCTGGTTTACTGGCACGCTGCTCGAAGGAGCCTACGGCAGTCGCTGGCTCGCCGAGCTCTACTGGACCTCCGTTATCGGCGGAGCCATTATCGCCACCGCCATCACCTTTACCCATGTCTTCGGTCTCCGTACTGACGTCGGCTCTGCGGGTGTCTGGGCCGGAGTCTTTGGTTTGCTCGTGGCCATCGCCATGCTCTTCGGCGACCAGGAATTTCTTCTCTGGTTCCTCATCCGCATTAAGGCGAAGTACCTCGTCGCCATCTACATCCTTATCGCCATCGCCGTCCTGCTCAAACAGGCTGACAGCTTCGGAGCCCTGCTGCAGCTCTCAGGCGCTCTCAGCGGCTATCTCTTCGTTAAGTTCGCGCCACGACGAGGCATCGCCTTCGGTTTCAGCGAGCGCCTCTTCGGCCTGCGCAACAGCTACTATCGTTGGAAGCGCCGCCGTGCCGCCCGCAAGTTCGAGGTCTACATGCGCAAGCAAAACCGCGAAGTCCACTTCGACAAAGAAGGCCGCTACGTCAACCCTGACGAACTTCGCCGCGATCCCAAAGACAAGCGGTGGATGAACTAGCAGCGCAGAGTTGTTAGGGACATGAGTTTTTCTACATCTCTCATTCTCTTGGTCTTCGCGTATTTACGTGAACGCCGTGTAAATACGCCAAATTTATAAATGACAACATCATTACGCTTCACTGACACTTACCCCGGTTAGAAGGTTCAGCCTCAGGGTAAGGAGGCTCCTCTATGCAAAACATGTGGAGCAGTATGAAGACCGAGATCAACCGGCGTTCGTTTGTAAAAAACGGACTGACCGCAGCAACTATCGCGACCACTGGCGCCGGGCTCCTCGCCAATGGCCCATCCCTACTCGCGGATGACGGACATGAAGAACACAGCGGCCGTCTCACGCGAGGAGACGCAGCTTTGCTTCGATTCGCGGCGGCAGCAGAAATCATCGAGACGGACTTCTGGGTGCAATACAACGAACTCGGAGGCATCCAGGACAGCGAAGAACCAAGTGGTAGCGGAAACCCAGCCTACACTACTGCTCTTTCGTTCCTGGATTCCGACATGGCCCAGTACGTCCATGACAATACTGACGATGAATTCACCCACCAGAACTTCCTCAACGCATATCTGGCCTCCAAGGGAGCGGACACAGTAAATCTTGAGCCATTTCGCACTCTACAGGGCAGTACCGCGACAGGCTCCAGCGGGAAATTGCGAATCACAAATTTAATGCAGCTGACGCTGGATACCAGTTGGTGGACTCGCTACCGCGATAGTGCCCATAACCCTGACCTCGATCCAAATTTCACCTTCCCCCAGGCGATACCAACGTTAGCCGTAGGCGAGCACACCGCAATTCCCAGAACAGACGCCGATACTACGGACCCAAACTTTCTTCAGGCAATCGCATTTACTGCCGGTTTCCACTTCCCCACAATCGAGCAAGGTGGCAACAGCCTCTACCCCTCGATGGCTCAGAGAGCCACCAGTGTGGAGGTCTTGCGAATCCTGATCAGCATCGGCCCCACTGAGACTATGCATTTTCAAACCTGGCAGGACAAGGCGGGCAACATAGTTCCCCTGACCGCAGTGGATCCAGTAACAAAAGTCTCTGTTACGTTTCCGGACCTAAACTCTCCACCGTTTGGTGGTGAAGAGTTCCAAACTAACCTGATTATGCCTGAGCCTTGTCCATTCCTGAGCCGCAAACTCCCGCCATGCTCGATCATCCGTCCCACAGAAACAGAGGGCATTGCCATGGGCGTGGTCAAGTTCCTGACGGCGATGGGACTGTTTAAGGGTCAATCGGGAGCGTTCTTCAGGTTGTTGAACGATCTGGCTGAGGATGCAGATGAAGCCAGGCGGGGAGGACAATAAGACTCTTTTGCCAGTCGGAACAGGCGGTGCAGCCATATGTAACGTGATATGGAAAAATTCGGCGGCAGAAAAGCGTTGCGGCCGGAATGCCCCGGTCTCGGTTCTGGGACCGGGGACTACTATCGGCTACACACAATTCCTGAATCTAAATCACGGTGATTCGGAACTTAAGACTGAAACTCTAGCTCCGTGTCACAGTCTTCAAATGCAGCTCCCGCATCTGCTGCTCGCTAACCGGAGTAGGGGCATCCACCATAAGATCGATGGCCTTGGCCGTCTTCGGGAAGGCAATCACCTCCCGCAGACTCTGCGCTCCAGCAAGAATCATCACAATCCTATCCAGCCCCAGCGCAATGCCACCATGCGGAGGAGTGCCGTACTCCAAAGCATCCAGGAAGAACCCAAACCGCTCCTTCGCCTCGGCATCGCTCATCCCCAGCGACCGGAAGATCTCCGCTTGTACATCCTGCCGATGAATACGAATCGACCCCGACCCCAGCTCCGTCCCATTCAGCACAATGTCATACGCCAAAGCACGCACCGCGCCCTTATCACTCGTCAGTCGCCCAGCCTTAATGTCGTCCTCATGCGGCGAGGTGAACGGATGGTGCGCCGCGTTCCACACCTTCGCCTCCTCATCCCACTCATACATCGGAAAGTCGGTGACCCAAGCAAATTTAAAGTCCGCCTCTGTCCCCGTTTGCACAAACCGCCCATGCTTGTCGGCGAACTTCTGCGCCAGTTGCAGCCGCAGTGCGCCCACACGTTTGTAGATCCACTGTGGGTCGTAGTTCCACTTCTCCGGAGTACCCAACTTCGGAGTAATTACGACCACCAGGTCGTCCGCCGTCACGCCGTCCTCGAGCGTAGGTTCCGCCGCCAGCTTTGCCTCAATCGCATTAGCCAGCGGATCAAACGCTTCATTCGTCTTCAGCCGAGACACATCCAGCGAGTCGAGACCGCAGTCGCCAAACTCCTTGCGAATATCATCGACCAGCGCGCGCCGCTGCGTCCCACTCAGGCCGCCGGCCTTCGGAATCACGAAACCCAACACCGGAAGCTTCTGCTCAATCTTCAACTGCTCGCGCAGCGCAGGCGTAAGCTCATCCGTTAGTTCTGTCAGCGCAGGCAGCCGCATATCCGGCTTATCGATCCCATACCGCCGAATCGCATCGTCATACGTCATCTGCACAAACGGAGTCGTCAGCGAGATCCCCGCCGTCTTGAACGCTGCCGTTAAAAATCCTTCGACGATACGAAACACCGTATCCTGCTGCGGAAACGTCATCTCCAAATCGATCTGCGTAAACTCCGGCTGGCGGTCGGCACGCAGATCTTCATCTCGGAAGCACCGCGCAATCTGAAAGTACCGGTCAAATCCCGAGATCATTAGAATCTGCTTGAAAATTTGCGGCGACTGCGGCAGCGCATAAAAACTCCCCGCATGCACCCGGCTCGGCACCAGATAATCCCTTGCACCCTCCGGCGTCGACCGCGTCATAAACGGCGTCTCAATCTCCAGGAACCCATTGTCCGAGAGATACCCGCGAATCGCCTGTGCAACCTTATGCCGCAGCTCAAAGTTCTTCTGCATCTCGGCACGCCGCAAATCAAGATAGCGGTACTTCAGCCGAACCTCTTCGTTCGCAATCGCATCCTCAGCCGGCGAGAACGGCGGAGTCTTCGCCTCATTCAGCAGAAGAAGTTCCCGCGCAACGACCTCAATCTCGCCGGTCGGCATATTCGGCTTCTCAAGCCCGGCCCCACGCCGCCGCACCGAACCCTTCACCGCAACGACATACTCCGATCGCGCTGCTTCAGCCTTGGCATGCGCCTCACCCGAGACTTCCTTGTCCAGCACAACCTGCGTAATGCCCGTACGATCACGCACGTCGAGGAAGATCAGGTTCCCATGGTCCCGCCGCCGGTTCACCCAGCCCATCAGCACAACATCCTGGCCGGCCTGCTCCACACGAAGCTCGCCACACTTATGCGTCCGCTGCAAATTCCCTAAAAAATCAAGCACTGTCGCTTCCTTACTAAATGATTTTCGGCAGCGGAACTCAGCTCGCCGTATCTTTGGTATCTATCGTTTCAAACCCGATGCAGTTCACTAGCGCAACGCCGCCGCCAATTCAGCCCGCGAGACCTTCGTCTGTTCTCCCGCCGCAAAGTCCTTTACGGTCAGAATACCGGACGAAACCTCATCCTCGCCGACAATAACCATCTTCCGTGCCAGCTTATCGGCGGCCTCAAATGACTTCTTCAGCCGGAACGACCCGTCGCCAACCTCAATCGACAGTCCTGCCCGGCGCAATTCACTCGCCAACGACAGCGCCGCACCATTCTGACCCACGCCCATCGGAGCAATAAACGCATCCATCTTCTTCGTCTCAGTCTCGGCAGCTTGAGCCTGAAGCGTCAAAATCAGCCTGTCCTCGCCAATCGCAAACCCGATCCCCGGAGCCTTCGGGCCGCCAAGCATCTCGCTCAGCCCGTCATACCGGCCGCCGCCCAGCAGAGCATTCTGCGTTCCCAGCCCGCCGCCATCCGGAACCGTAAACTCAAACGTTGTCCGCGTGTAGTAGTCCAACCCCCGCACCAGCCTCGGCTCGACCACGTACTCCACCCCGCAAGAATTCAGAGCCGCCTTCACCTGTGCAAAGTGTTCCTGTGAGGCCTCATCCAGATAGTCGGCAATCTTCGGCAATCCGTTGATAATCTCCTGATCGCCCGGATCCTTCGAGTCTAGTACCCGCAGCGGATTCGTCTCCGCCCGCCTCTGATTGTCCTCGCACATCAAATGCTTCACCGGAGCCAACGCATCCCGCAACGCCGCGCTATACCGCGCTCGATCCGTAACAGACCCCACCGAGTTCAACGCCAGCCGCCACCCCTTCACACCCAGCTCATTCAGAAGCGCCGCCAGCATCTCCAACACCTCGGCATCCCGCAAAGCGCTCTCCGAACCCGACCACGCCGGCCCAAGCACCTCCGCACCGATCTGCCAGAACTGCCTGTATCTTCCTCGCTGAGGCCGTTCCCGTCGAAACTGCGGCCCAATATAGAAGAGCTTCTGCAGCATCCCCGCATCGCCCATCTTGTGCTCGATATAAGCCCGCACCACTCCCGCAGTATTCTCAGGCCGCAGCGTCAGACTCTGTCCCCTATCGCTGTCCGCCCGCCCGCGATCCTCCCACGTGTACATCTCCTTCGAGACGATATCCGTCTCTTCGCCCACCCCACGCGCAAACAGCTCCGTCGCCTCGAACACCGGCGTCCGAATCTCCCCAAACCCATACCGCGCAAACACCGCCCTCGCGGTAGCCTCCACCCGGTTCCAAAGCTCCGTCTCGGGCGGCAACAAATCGCGCGTCCCACGTACTGCCTTCAAAATAGCCATTCTTCTCAGTTTAGCGAACTTACCGTTACGACGTATGCGCGGAGCACCAGAAACCTATATTGGAAGTCTTCCCAACTCACATGCGTTGTTATGACAATTCAGCAACACGCGTAACCGGCATCGCCTCAGCATTTTCAGCATCCGTCATCAGTAGCTGTGCAAGCAGATTCGTCGCCGCGAACTCACCTTCCGACATCGCTAGGCGCTTCCGCAACGTCTCCTTTGCCTCCTGTTTATGGCCGATGTTGTTTTGTGCGTGCGCCATTGCTTCGTAAACCCACGAAGTATCGGGGTACAGTGCAAGCTCCCTTGCATAGGAATCTACCGCCTTTTCCCACTGCTTCCGCTGAAATGCCAGATAGCCTATGTGCTCCAAAGTGAACGTTGCTTCGGATTCATTTCTTTCGCAAGATCCAGCTCTCGTTCTGCGCTGTCCAGATCATGCGGTCGCAAATGGAATCGTCAAGACGGCGAATTGGCGCGCTGCAGCCTCAGACTGTATCCGAAGTACCGCTGTAATCTCTTTGGAACCCGTTCCATCAGCCGCATAGCGGTAGACCGTATCTTGCCGTTCCCCCACGATTGACTCTGCCGCGTACTTCGCAGCATTATCGGTTACCTTCTCAGCAGCCCCACTCGTCGATCCCTGGCCCAAGACACACTTCGGCAGCAGACACAAAAAAACCAAAACCACAATTGAACGCATAACGTACGTTTACAGCACATTGAATCGAGATGCCATTCGAAAATCGTTCAGTTACGAGTCTCGGCGGAGCATCTGATTGGGTAAGTGCCTCAAATCATTTACGTTCAAGTTCTTTCAAATAGATCGCCGTGTAATCGAGATAATTCTGGGCATACATCAGGATCATCTTCCGATCCTCCTCCCCCAGCGTCTTCTTCACCTTCCCGGGAACTCCCGCCACCAGCGAGTTCGGTGGAATCACCGTCTGCTCCGGAATCACAGCCCCTGCGGCAATAATCGACCCCTCACCGATTCGCGCATTGTTCAGGATCGTCGCACCAATTCCCACCAACACGGCATCCTCCAGCACGCACCCATGCACCGTGGCATTATGGCCTATCGTCACCATCTCGCCCACAATCACTGGATACAAATACCGCATTCCATGCAGCACCGCGCAGTCCTGCACATTGCTCCGCGCGCCAATCCGGATCGCGTTAACATCGCCCCGGATCACCGCGTTCATCCAAACGCTAGCCTGTTCGCCCAGAATCACATCCCCGATCACCTGCGCTGAGATATCCACATAGCAGCTCGTCGGTACCACCGGCGTAACACCCTGATAACTCCGAATCATGCAGCCGATTTTACCCCCGGAGCCTTGCATCCTCCCCCATCCATCCTCAAAACCGCGCACATACGGCCACAAAATGTACGCAACTGAGGTTCCAGACTGTTAAAAATCGCGCTAGATTACTAATTGTCCATTTCTTTTTTTCCACAATCGAGCGTATTCTTATATTTATCCCGATTAGGGAGTGGTTGGAGGTGTTTTTCCGTGGCAGAGGTTCGAGTTCAAGAAGGCGAACCCCTTGAGAATGCCCTGCGGCGCTTTAAGCGCAAGGTGCAGACCGAAGACATTATCAAGGAAGTTAAGCGCCACTCTTTTTACCTGAAGCCAGGTGAGAAGAAGCGCGTGAAAGAAGCGCTCGCTCGTAAGCGCAATCGCAAGAAGGTACGCAAGGAACAGGACTAACGGTTCCTTGAACTATGGCAGGCCGTCTCCTATTTCGTATGAGGGGCGGCCGCCTCAATCCGCCAGCGCATGGACTCCCGCCACGCGACTGGCCCCGGCAGTAGACCTGACGACCGGCCCGACTGTACGGCTAACCTGTGGTTCTTGTTTTCGCAACATTTGCGACCCCGGGCCCCCTGTAGCTCCGCAGTAATGACCAGCAAGGTTGTCTCTCGGCGAAACCCAGCTCAGATCCAGGTTCACCGATAGTCAGCCCCGCACAACGGGAGAAGCGGCTATGGAATTTGTGGATAGGCTATTAACCTGTGCAGATTGCGGTGGAGAGTTTATCTTCACTGCCGGCGAACAACTCTTTTTCTTCGATAAACAATTCAAGAACGATCCCAAGCGATGCAAACCGTGCAAGTCCAAACGCGCCGGTGCAAGTCTGCGTCCTGGTGCGGGTCCGGCTGCAGCTGGCCTCTCCCGTACTGAGACGCGCACCCACTGCTCTGAGTGCGGAATCGAGACTACCGTACCCTTCAAGCCCACACAGGGACGACCTGTCCTCTGCCGCCAGTGCTTCCAGAGCAAACGTGCTCCGGCCGTGGCTGCAGCAACTGCTGAACTGGTCGCCGCGGATCGAGCCCCGGTCAGTTCGGAACTGATCGCCGCTGCCGCTCAGGCCCCACAGGCCTAGCGTTTCGTTTCGGCTCTCCTCGCTCACATTACGATGTGAGTGGGGAGAGCCCTATTCGCTATATCTGGCTCTTAAAAAGAGACTTGTAAATCTACCCCTGGCAGACGCGACGGTATCGTTGACCCGCGAGGACAAAACACGGTACACTCATTAAGTTTGGCGCTACAGCCCGTTCGTCTCAACGTCAGGGACTGACAGGCACAAGCCGGTTTCGGATCAGCCCAGTTGACCTGACGCAGTGCTCCTGTATGCGCCCCATGCAGCACAATTCATGAAGGAAGCGGTCAGCGCACCACAGCGCCACGCTTGAGGTTTTCGTTATGTACGCAGTCATCCGCACCGGCGGCAAACAGTACCTGGTCTCCCCAGGCGAACAGTTGAAGATTGAGACCACTGCTCACCAGAACGGCGCAGTCGAGTTCTCCGACGTCCTCGCCGTCAGCAGCGAAGAGGGCAAGTTCGAGTCGGACCTCACCGGCGCCAAGGTGACCGGTTCCGTCGTAGGCGAAGGCCGCGGCGACAAGATCCTCGTCTTCAAGCTGAAGCGTAAGAAACAGTACAAGAAGATGCAGGGCCACCGTCAGAACTTCGTTGAGATCAAGATCAACGAGATCGTGGTCAACGGTAAGAGCTTCAAGGCATAAAGACTTTATTTTCAATGCGCTAAAAGCCTGATGGCGGCGCGAAAGAGGCAACGGAATGGCACATAAAAAAGGTTTAGGTTCTTCTAAAAACGGCCGCGACTCAAACGCACAGCGGCTTGGCGTCAAGGTCTTCGGTGGCCAGACGATCCTCGGCGGCGGCATCATCGTCCGTCAGCGCGGTACACCGCTCAAGCCCGGCGCCAATGTTGGCCGTGGCTCTGACGACACCCTCTTCGCGAAGATCGACGGCAAGGTTCGCTTCCAGGACCGTGGCCAGCATGGCCGCTTCGTCAACGTCGACCCCGTCGAAGCATAAAGTTCCCTGTACCGCGTAAGAGCCCTGCCTTGGCAGGGCTTTTCTGTTTTTGTTTCCGATTTTTTTGACTGGTTTTTTGTGTGGGCTTCGCCTGGCGAAACGCCTGTTTTGCAGGGGGTTTTGAGGGAAGGATGTGTGTACGTGGTGGTAATTCGTGGTTGCTTAGCGGTGGAATGCTGGGTAAGTGTGGTTAGCGGCGGCACTTTTCTGAGGTCGAAAAACATGCCACGTTTTTTAAATATTTCTGTGGAAAGTGTTTCGAGCGAGAGTGGGTTGTCGTTTCGAATTTTGGCAGCCAGAGGAAATGGACCGAAGGCCTATCTTTCGACTGGACCGAGCGTGGTGGAGTGGGTGAGGTCCTGGGCGGTTGTGGTTGAAAGGTTTGAAGAGCTGGGGTGAGTGTAATCCCTCGGGGTCCTTCGACTGCGACGCGCAAAGGCGCGCGTCTCCGCTCAGGATGACGCTTTGGGGAGAGGGCCTGAGCAAACTTAATCATCATTGCAGGGCTTCTTCCCCTCGCGGGCTCAGGCTGATGTTTCTCGATGGCTTCGCGGCGTGGCTGATTGGAAGAGATATACGCCCAGCACGGTCAGGAGCGGTTCCAGCGGATGGCGGAATCGAGGGAGAGCCATGACCATGTAGTAGGGAATCGGCACCAGCAGCAAAGCCCAGAAGAAGAGTCCCGAGCCGACGACACGGCGCTTGAGTGCGAGCGCCAGTCCCATCAGCCCGGCGAGACTGATAAAGCTGTAATTAAGCATGCGAGGAATCTCGAGCGCCCAGGCCGCGTCCGACGGTGTCCCCACCCAAAAGAAGTAAGCGCGCTTCAGGCTGATCGCTAAAAAATGGCGTCGATGCGCGTGGATGTAGTCCCTGGCCATCGCGCCGCGCATGGCAACGTATCGCACCTCGCCCATCTCGGCGTACTGCCGAAGCTGATCGGGAGCCATGTTCGGATGATCGAAGGTCATCACAAACCCATTCGATCCCGGCCCATTGCCGAGGTAAGTTTCGACGCCAAGATTGCCGCGAATCGGAATGAAGGCATGAAAGACCATCCAGTTCCGCAGCATCCATGGAGTAAGAGCAGCGATAAAGACAACTCCTGCCAGCGCCGCATCTCGCAAGGCATGAGGCCGCTTCCAGGTACCGATGAGCACCCACAATCCGCAGGCCGGGAGAAACATTGCCAGCGTCGATGTAGAGAGAGCAATTACTCCCCACAAACATCCGAAGAGCAACCAGCGTCTCGTCTGCCGCGACGAAGCTTCGGAGTTGTCCTTGGCGTCCGAACCAACGCCTCGCATTCTGAGCGCCAGCACAATGACCCAGGCGAAGAGCGCGGTGCTGATGGACATCTCCCAAAGCCAGCGCACAGAGTATTGCATCGCCGCCGGATGCAGCGCCCACAACCAGCCGGACCAGACGGCAACGCGCCGGTTGAAGCAGCGTGCTGCAATCTCCCACGTAGCCAGCGCGGTGGCCGCCGAGAAGACGCAGTTGATCGCCAGCAGCACCCATGCAGAAGCAGCCGTATAGACGCCAAACACCTTGAACACCGCTGCGATCAGCAACGGATACATCGGCGGAACCCAGGCGGTAGGTCCTGTGTGGCCAAAGCTCTCGATGGCGAAGGGACTGCCGTAGCCGTAGCCGGTGGCGAGCGATTTGCCGATGCGTCCGGCTTCCCACGCGAACTGGAAGTGATCCTCGACGGGCCGGATTCGATAGGCGTGCGAGAGGGTCATGTAGAGAAGTCGAATCAGAAAAGCGACCCAGAAGAGCCGCCACGGAGCGCTTACGCCATCGTCGTTCAGAGTATTATCGGCGTTCATCCAACGCCACAGCCGTGACCACATCGTAGATTCATTCTAGCGGCAGCCATGCCAATTCGCCTGAAAGCAGAATGGTTTGCGACAATGAAAGAACCGATCGAAAAAATTACTGAAGGAATGGTGAAGGATGAGTTTGGGATTAGTGCGAATCAAGGCTATGAAACTGCGTGAGGAAGCTCAATTGCCTCGATACGCTCACACCGGACCGTTCGGCGATCTGGCCGCAGACTTGTATGCCGCCGAGGGCGTCACTCTGGCGCCTGCCGCGACGATCGGTGTTTCGACCGGAATTGCATTGGAGTTCCCATCGACGCACGGAGCGCTGGTCGAAGATCGTTCAGGACTAGCCATCCGTGGTTTGACCACACTCGCGGGAGTGATCGATCCGGGCTATCGCGGCGAGATCAAGGTGGTTGTGACGAACCTGAGCCCGGTTTCTGTAGAGATCAAGGCTGGGGATCGCGTGGCTCAGCTTCGGATCGTCCAGCGAATTGAGGCTGAGTTTGAAGAGGTTGCGGAGTTAGCGGAAGCTCCGCGGGGGGCTGGCGGTTTTGGGAGCACGGGGAGCTAGATGGGGGTTCCTTGTTTGTTGGAAGATAACTGCGGGGGCAGGTTCTTCGGCTGAAAGGGCTTGGCGGTATGGGTGCGGGATAGGGCTTCGGGGTCCTTCGGCTGCGGCGGCAAAAGCGCCGCCTTCGCTCAGGATGACAGTTTTTGTGGATGGTCAGGCTGTAACGGCAACGACAACAGCAAAAGCAGATCCCTACGGGATGACAAGCAAGAAGAGCAACGGCAACGGCAAAAGCAACGACAACGACAAAAGCAACGACAACGACAAAAGCAACGGCGTGGCAGCGGCAAAAGCAGATCCCTGCGGGATGGCAAGCAAGAAAAGCAACGACAACAGCAAAGGCGTGGAATTGTGGCGTGAGCTTCAGAGCGGCTCGCCAGCTGGCAAGCGCCGACGGGTCGATGCGTGCGACAATCATAGTAGCGAGCCATGCCAAATCAGCAAGCCCAGCAACCCACCGCAACCCCCTCTCCAGCCACCATCACACCGGAGCTGCTCAAGCAGCACAGCATCACCACCGACGAGTATGCGCGCATTGAAGCAGCGTTAGGACGCGTGCCATCGCTGACGGAGCTGGGCATCTTCTCTGTCATGTGGTCGGAGCATTGCTCTTACAAGTCGTCGCGTGTGCATCTGAAGCGTCTGCCAACCAAGTCCGATCGTGTGGTGCAGGGACCGGGCGAGAACGCGGGCATTATCGACGTGGGCGATGGCTGGGCGTGCGCGTTCAAGATCGAGTCACACAACCATCCGAGTTACATTGAGCCTTATCAAGGCGCGGCGACGGGCGTAGGCGGGATTCTGCGCGACATTTTTACGATGAATGCTCGTCCGTTTGCTGTCATGGATTCGCTGCGCTTTGGCCCGCTGGATGAAGCCGAACCGGATGAAGCGCTTCGGCGCAAGAATCACCAGATTGCGACTGGCGTGGTGCATGGAGTCGCTGGGTATGGCAACTGCTTCGGCGTACCGAATCTCGGCGGCGAGACGCGGTTCGAGACCTGCTACTCGGGGAATCCGCTGCTGAATGCGTTTGCGCTGGGGCTGGTGAAGATCGATGAGATCTTCTATGCCAAGGCTGTTGGGGTTGGGAATCCGGTGATCTACGTTGGCGCGAAGACTGGGCGTGATGGAATTCACGGCGCTACGATGGCGTCGGAGGAGTTCACCGAAGGTTCAGAGCAGAAGCGGCCGAATGTGCAGATGGGTGATCCGTTCATGGAGAAGCTGTTGCTTGAGGCTTGCCTTGAGGCGATGGCGACTGGCGCTGTGCTGGGGATTCAGGATATGGGCGCGGCTGGGCTGACATGCTCGACGTGCGAGATGGGCGCTCGTGGCGGCCTCGGGCTGACGGTGGAGTTGGATCGCGTGCCGCAGCGCGAGACGGGCATGACGAGCTACGAGATTATGCTGTCGGAGTCGCAGGAGCGGATGCTTCTGGTGGCTGACAAGGACCGCGCTGTCGAGGTGCTGGATGTCTTCTCGAAGTGGGGGCTGGATGCTTCGATTGTGGGTGAGGTGACTGCCGAGCCGAGGATGAGGATCACGCAGCGCGGTGTGCTCGTTGCGGATATTCCGAATCAGAGTCTGACTGATGATGCTCCGGTGTATCACCGGCCTGTTGGCGAGTGGAAGGCTCCGGTGTCGGTCAATCCGCCTGCGCATGTGGTTGAGTTGCTGAAGCAGCCGCGAGATTATGCGGCCGATTTGAAGACGCTGTTGGCTAGTGCGAACATCTCGTCGAAGCACTGGGTGTATGAGCAGTATGACTCGATGGTGCAGACGAATACGGTTCAAGGGCCTGGCGGTGAGGCTGGCGTGATGCGGATCAAGGGTACGGGTGGAGCTCCTGTTGTTGCGACGAAGCAAGGCGTCGCGGAGCTTGTTGCGGCGTCGACTCCGGAGGGAGTAGCTGCGCTTCACGCGGAACGGCCCGCAAAGGGAGATCGTGGGATTGCGATGGCCTTGGCGGGCAATGGACGATGGACGTATCTCGATCCGAAGCTGGGGGCGATGCATGCTGTTGCAGAGGCTGCGCGTAAGGTGGCTTGTACGGGCGCGACTCCGGTGGCGGCGACGAACTGTTTGAATTTTGGTAATCCGGAGAAACCGGAGATTATGGCTCAGCTTTCGAACGCGATTGATGGGATCGCTGAGGCTTGCGTGGCGCTGGGGACTCCGGTTACGGGTGGGAATGTCTCGCTGTACAACGAGACGAAGGGGGTTGGGATTTATCCGACTCCGGTACTGGGTATTGTGGGCATTATCGACGATGTATCGAAGAGCGTTCCTGCGAGTTTTCGTAAGGCTGGGGACGCTGTTCTGTTCCTTTCTGCTTTCCGTGGAGTTGGGCGGAAGGCGGAGCAGGATATGGGTTCGACGGATTTTGCGAAGAGCGTTCTAGGCGAGTTGTGGGGCGCGCCTCCGGTGCTGGATCTGCAGGAAGAGGCGGCGCTGCATAAGGCTTTGGTTGCGCTGGCGGAGAAGGGGCTGCTGGCTTCGGCTGGTGATTTGTCAGATGGTGGTTGTGCGGTTGCGTTTGCGAAGGCTTGCTTCCCGCGTGAGCTGGGAGTGCGCATCTCGATGCAGCTTAGTTCAGATGATCCGTTTACAGTGACGGAACGATTGTTTAGCGAGATTGGATCTTCGGTGATCGCTTCGGCTGATCCGGCGAAGATTGAGGAGATTCAGGCGGTGTTGAAGGCGCATCCTGCAGTTTGGTCGTTCCGTTTGGGCGATGTGACGAATGGGAACTTCGAGATTTTGATCAACGATAAAGCTGTGATCGACGAGCCGGTGAAGGCGTTGAAGTCGGTGTGGGCGGAGGCGATGGAAGCGCAACTCGCGGATGAGGTGGTGACGGCGTAATGGATAAGCTGCTGGCTCTCCAGAACAATCCGGTGGACGAGATGGACGAGGACGACGGGACTCCGTTCGATAAGCTGCGCGAAGAGTGCGGTGTGATGGCCGTCTATAACCACTCGGATGCCGCGCGGTTGACGTATTGGGGTTTGTACTCGCTGCAGCATCGCGGACAGGAGTCTGCTGGCATTGCTTCGGCGGATGGCACGGAGGTGAACGACATCAAGGGAATGGGTCTGGTGTCGGAGATCTTTACCGATGATGTGCTGGCGAAGCTTCCGGGCTATATGGCGATTGGTCATACGCGCTACTCGACTACCGGTGATTCGGCGTTGCTGAATGCGCAGCCGATCTCGGTTGATAGCACGAAGGGTTTGATTGCGATTGCGCATAACGGCAACCTGGTGAATCTGGGAACGGCGCGAGAGCGGCTGGAGCGCGATGGTGCGCTGTTTCAGACGACGAGTGACTCGGAGATCATCATTCAGTTGATTGCTCACTCGAAGAAGACGACGCTGGTAGATTGCATTGCCGAATCGCTGTCTCAGGTAGAGGGTGCGTTTTCGATTGTGATGATGACGCGGAACCGCATCTTTGCGGCTCGCGATCCGCATGGATTTCGGCCGTTGTCGATGGGAAGAATTCCGGGTGTTGATGGTGCTCCGGATACTTTTGTGTTTGCCAGCGAGACGTGCGCGTTCGACCTGCTGCATGCGAAGTATGAGCGCGATGTGAAGCCGGGCGAGTTGGTGATGGTCTCCGAAGATGGCGTTACTTCGCGGTACTTCAATACAACGACGCAGCAGGCCAGCTGCATCTTCGAGCATGTTTATTTTGCGCGGCCTGATTCGAAGATCTATGGCCGGTGGGTGCAGCAGAGCCGCGAGCAGATGGGACGACAGCTGGCGCGTGAGTCGGGCGTTCCGGCGGATTTAATTGTGCCGGTGCCGGACTCGGGTGTGACGGCGGCGCTGGGTTATGCGGCGGAGTCGGGGATTCCGTTTAATTTTGGGCTGATCAGAAACCACTATGTAGGCCGCACGTTTATTCAGCCGGAGCAGCGGGTTCGCGACTTTGGCGTAAGGATGAAGCTGAATCCGGTTCGCAGTTTGCTTGAGGGTAAGCGGGTGGTGCTGATCGACGACTCGATCATTCGCGGGACAACTTCGCGGAAGATTGTGCGGATGGTGCGGGCTGCCGGGGCGAAAGAGGTGCATATGCGCATCTCGTGTCCGCCGACGATCTCGCCTTGTTTTTATGGCGTGGATACGCCGAGCAAGAAGGATCTGATTGCGGCGAACCACTCGGTTGAAGAGATTCGCCAGTATATTGAGGCGGACTCGCTGGCGTACCTGTCGCTGGTAGGGCTGACGCATGCCTGTACGACGGGTGAGTCTGCCGACGGGCTCTCACCTGGCAGCTTCTGCACGGCTTGTTATACGGGGGAGTATCCGACGCAGTGGGTTGATGTGGCGGAGATTCTGCCTGCGGTGGCTTCGCGGTAGGTCACTGCATCCATCAACCGATAGCGCGAAATAATTAGGACGTCTGCCCAAAGACCCTCAAGGGAGCGTGATGCCCATGAAGAGGTAGTCGCCGACCCAGTCTGCTTTGTAACCGTGCTGACGGATGAGTGTGCCTAGCTGGGCGTAATGTCGAATGCTGTGGAACATCGCGTGGAAGAACATCGTCTTCCGGGATGCGCTGGCGGGGCCGTAGGTACGCATGACGAAGTCGATGGTCTGGTCCCAGTCGAGGTCGGCGGCGAGGGACTTATGGAAGATGTCTACGGCGCGATCGTGGGTGGCGTAGATGGCGTCTACGGAGCCGAAGGGGACTTGGTCGAAGTTGGTTTCGGGGAGGCGGGCTATGCGCTCGGACCAGCGGAGTTCGACGGCAACGATGTGCTGAAGAAGCTGGGCTGCGGTGACGGCGCCGGCTATGTCACAGGAAATAGAGAGGATTTCGGGGTTGGTGGTTAGGAATTTGCGCCAGTTGTCGGAGGCGTTTTCGAACCATTTCAGGGCTTCCAGGGCAGTGAGGACGGGTTCGCTCATGTGGCTCCTTTTCAGTTAGTTGCGGAGAGCTCGGTGGCCTATGTCGCGACGGTATTGCATGTTTTCAAAAGAGATTTTTTGGAGCTGGTTGTAGGCCTTTTCCAGTGAATTTCGCAGGTTATCTGCGTGGGCGGTGATGGTTAGAACGCGGCCTCCTGCGGTTAGCAAGCGGCCATCTTTCAGGCTTGTGCCGGAGTGGAAGACGACGACCGAGGGGTCGGTGGGGGTGGCGAGGCCCTCGATGGGGATGCCGGAGGTGTATTTGCCGGGGTAGCCTCCGCTAGCGGCGATGACGCAGGCGCTGGCTCCGGGGAGCATTTTGATGTTGAGGCGGTCGGCGGTGCCGTCGATGGAGGCGTTGAAGAGGTCGAGAATGTCGGTTTCGAGGCGGAGGAGGATGGCCTGGGTTTCGGGGTCGCCGAAGCGGGTGTTGAACTCGAGGACCATGGGGCCGCGAGGGGTCATCATGAGACCGATGAAGAGGATTCCGCGAAAGGGAGTGCCTTCCTGTGCCATGCCGTCGACGACTTTTTGGGCTACGTTGTCGATGATCCAGCGGGTGAGCTCGGGGGAGGCGAGGGAGTCGGTGGAGTAGGCGCCCATGCCGCCGGTGTTGGGGCCGGTGTCGCCTTCGCCGACGCGCTTGTGGTCCTGGGCGGCTGCGATGGGGATGGCGTGGGTGCCGTCGCAGAGGGCGAAGAAGGAGAGCTCTTCGCCGGTGAGGAACTCTTCGAGGACGATCTCGGTGTCGGCGGTGCCGAGGAGGGCGCCGGAGAAGATCTCGGCGGCGATGGAGAGGGCTTCGGCGTGGGTGTCGCAGATGACGACGCCTTTGCCGGCGGCGAGGCCGGAGGCTTTTACGACTACGGGTGTGGCAAAGCGGGGGAGCTGCTCGCGGACTTCGTCGAGGGAGGTGCAGAGGGCGTAGGCGGCGGTGGGGATGTCGTGGCGGCGCATGAAGTCCTTGGCGAAGGCTTTGCTGGACTCGAGGCGGGCGGCGGCCTGGGTGGGGCCGAAGACTCGGTGGCCGCGGGCGGCGAGCTCGTCGACGATGCCGAGGGCGAGGGGGACTTCGGGGCCGATGACGGTGAGGGCAGGGTTCTCGACGGCGACGATGTCGATGAGGGCGTGGAGATTGTTGACGTCGACGGGGATGCAGCGGGCGAGTTGGGCGATGCCTCCGTTGCCGGGAGCGGCGATGACTTCAGTGACTGCGGGGGATTTGCGGAGAGACCAGACGAGTGCGTGCTCGCGGCCACCGCCGCCGATGACTAAAACCTTCATAGGCTTTCAGCGTAGCATTCCGAGGCTGTGCTCGCTTGGGTTGCTTTGGGGCCTTGCGGGATGCGGGGATTCTTTGCCCTACGAGTTCGCTCAGGGCATACGG